>Ga0163162_10001019_pt1 | contig 26048 bp, 24 predicted proteins | sample S55metaG_FD_115310 | JGI IMG/M metagenome (GOLD analysis project Ga0163162, IMG submission 115310) | Switchgrass rhizosphere microbial communities from Kellogg Biological Station, Michigan, USA - S5-5 metaG | ecosystem: Host-associated > Plants > Roots > Rhizosphere > Soil | place: USA... | reverse complement strand
GCAAGCATCTTGAATAACTTGTCGGACCGTAGTTTGATCTTGTTGGATGAGATCGGTCGCGGTACATCAACCTACGATGGTATTTCCATCGCATGGGCCATCGCAGAGTTTTTACATAATAGCCCCACAGCCCGCGCTAAAACGTTATTTGCCACGCATTACCACGAATTGAATGAGTTGAGTAATTCGCACCCGCGGATTAAAAACTTTAACGTGACGGTTAAAGAGGTAGGTCATCAGATCATCTTCCTGCGCAAATTGGTTCCGGGTGGTAGTGAACATAGTTTCGGTATCCATGTCGCCAAACTTGCCGGTATGCCGCCGAAAGTATTGTCGCGCGCCAACGATATATTGAAAAAGCTCGAAAACGAACGGACCGGCGGCGAGCATATTAAAGAAAGCATACGCAAGGTGCAGAAACAGGCAGTACAAATGCAGATGTTCAGTATTGATGACCCGGTACTGGTAAAAATACGTGATACATTAAATAATCTCGACGTAAATACCCTAACTCCTGTTGAGGCTTTAATGAAGCTGGATGAGATACAGCGATTGATTAAAAGCTGATTTGATTTTTCGCTATCGATTTGTTTTTAAAGGTGCTCAAGAAGGCTTTGCCGTTTAAGATTTTAGAATTACGATTTACGACTGAGTAGATTGACTTAAATCTAAAATCGTACATCTAAAATCTTAAATCAAAAGTTATCTTAGTGGTTCAAACCTTTCACCATGGACGCACTTTATGTTATTCTGCTGATTGTGATCATCGTTTTTTTGATCTCGAATCAAGCCAGTCTGGTTAAAAAAATAGATAACCTGGAGTTTTTGGTTAATAATCTTCAAGGTTTAGTAAAGAAGCTGAGTGAGTCCAGGCCTGCAACCGATCAGCCGAAGCCAACAGTAATAGAGACCAGGCCAACAACAATCCCTGAAACGTCGAAGGAAGTTGTCGAGCCTGTTAAGCCAACAGCCCCTCCGCAACCTATGCCGCCTACAGTTGTCGAGCATATAGATGAACTGATTACGGATCCTTTAGAAAAGTTAAGAAGGAGCCAGGTAAAATCACTACATGATCAGCAGGCAAAACCAATATTTCAGCAATCAAAGCCAATATCGCGGGAGCCAAAGCCATCATTTTTTGAGCAGCACCCCGACCTGGAAAAGTTTATCGGCGAAAACCTGGTAAATAAGATCGGAATAGCCATCCTGGTACTGGCCATTGGATTTTTTGTTAAATATGCCATTGACAATAACTGGGTCGGTCCGGCAGGACGTGTAGCAATAGGTATTGTATGCGGAGGTATCCTGATAGGTATTGCACACCGTTTACGTAAAAACTACAAGGCATTCAGTTCGGTTTTAGTCGGAGGTGGTTTCGCCGTGTTCTATTTTACAATTACACTGGCGTTTCACCAGTTTCATTTGTTTAGCCAAACCGTATCATTTATCATCCTGATCGTCATTACTTGTTTTGCGGTGGCGTTATCATTGCTTTATGATAGGCAGGAACTGGCTGTAATTGCTTTAGTCGGCGGCTTCTCTAGTCCGTTTATGGTTAGTACCGGTAATGCCAATTATAATGCTCTGTTTATCTACCTGATTGTACTTAATGCTGGTTTGCTGATCATCGCCTACAACAAGTCATGGCGTATACTCAATATTTCAGCATTCGGGCTAACGGTGCTGGTATTGGGAGGGATCATCTACACACTACCCGCAGGGGCTTATCTTATCGCCTTCATTTATATCACTGTGCTTTACCTGCTGTTCTTCTTTATCAATATCGCCAATAATATTAAAGAGAATAAGAAGTTTATCGCTTCTGATTTCCTGATATTGCTTACTAATGCAGGCCTATACTTTGGCACAGGTCTGTTCTTGCTAACTATGATGCATGCAGAGCATTACCGTGGATTATTTTCGGCCAGTATTGGAGCCCTTAACCTGTTGTTTTCATTTATATTGTTTAGAAGTAAAAGAGCGGAGATCAATATCCTTTACCTACTTATTGGTATCACCCTAACTTTTATCTCGCTTACAGCACCAATACAGCTTCATGGCCACTTTATCACCTTATTCTGGGCGGCTGAATGTGTGGTGATCTACTGGCTCTATGTCAAATCAAAGATCAAACTGATGCAGATCGCATCTACCCTTATCTGGGGAGCAATGATATGCAGTTTGTGCATGGATTGGATCAATCTTTATTCATCTTCAACCGTTACTTATATAATTATTATTAACAAAGGCTTTATAACAACAGTAGTATCAGCCATCAGTTGCTTTTTGTTCTCGGCATTAGTGTCTAAAACTGAAAGTTCGATGCGTATGTTGCCGGCAGCAGTATTCAAGTTTACAGGACTGACACTGCTTTTCGCGGCAGGAGCATTCGAGATCAATCACCAATTCCTGAATCGTTATCCTGGTACCGGGCTGAATATATTGTACCTGATGCTGTATTATCCTGCATTTGTTTACGTGTATTGCCAGATCGCCGACAGAATGCCATCAATGGGTACCGATCGACGGTTACTAGCGCTCAAACTTGGCGGAACAGTATTAGTCTACTTAATTGTGCTGTCGGAGGCATTTAACCTGCAGGATGCCATGCTTATCCAGCACAAGGTAGATCCATCTCACTTTATTGTGCATTGGCTATCGGCGATAATAATGATATTGATCATTTATAAGCTGATCGTGATCTGCAAAGATCACTTGCAATCTGCCATTAAATCGATAAGCTGGGTCATATCGGCAGCAATTGTGATGTTTCTGAGTTTGGAACTGAGTTTATTATCAAATAGATTATTCTATTCCACAGGCAGCAATTTTGATAATATTACAACGGTTTATATTAAAACAGCATTGCCCGTGTTATGGGGACTGGCTTCATTCGCATTGATGTGGCTCGGTATGCGTTATAAAACAAGGGTATTGCGTATTATATCGCTCACTTTGTTTAGTATTACACTTGTTAAACTGTTTGTATTTGATATTGAGAATATACCGGCAGCGGGGAAAATAGCGGCATTTTTCTGTTTAGGTGTGTTGTTGCTGATCATATCATTCATGTATCAAAAAGTTAAAAATATAATTGCTGACGATGAGGATAAATCAAAAGTGTAAGCTCATTTTTACGATACTGTGCACGTTTGGAATATTACAGGCGTGGTCACAAGGTACTTACCGGTACAAAGCAGATGTGTCAAAGATCGATTCGAGCGGGGTTTACAAAATAAAGTTGAAACCCGATTTTTTATCCAAAAGCGCCAGCAAAAGCCTTTATGATATCCGTGTTGTGGATGGAAATGGGAAGTTTGTCGCCTATGCAATAGTTAGTAATCCGTTTGATAAGGTTAAGCCGGTTTTTGTAGATTTTCCGGAAGTAAAACAGAACTCCAACAACGATACTGTTACTTATTACATTGCCGAGAATAAGGATAAGATCAAAGTAAATCAGCTATGGTTTAAATTAAAAAACACGGCGGTAAACCGTTTGGCAGATATATCAGGCAGTGACGACCAGCAACATTGGTTTGCGATCAAAGAGAACATTCAATTGCAAGATGCCGGTACGGGCAATGATTCGGATTACGAGCAAATGCTAAGCTTCCCGACCAGTGATTATCGTTATTTCAAAATCCGAATTGGCAATAAGAACAAGGATTTTGTGAAGATCACAAGGAGCGGGGTATACCAGGAATATATAATAAAAGATTTAAGAACTGTGTATTATGTGCAATTACCACCTATAAAACTGGCTACCAAACCCGCTAATAAACAAACAAGTTATTACATGGATTTTAACGGTAGCTATATCATCAACAGACTGAAAATAGATGTTTCGTCACCTAAATATTATAACCGGCACATTACGATTTATGATGTTGGCAATAAAGGCGAAGAAATGCTTTATGATGATACCATATCATCAGCAGACACTAAAGACATCGTTTTTTCCGTAAAGACAAACAGGTTGCGGATCGATATTGTGAATGGAGACGATAATCCGTTAGTTATTAAAACTGCTTCAGCATTTCAGTTACAGAATTTTGCCGTTTGCTACCTGGAGAAAGGGCACAATTACTATTTGCTTGCCGGCGACACAGCGGCGAATGAGGTGAGCTACGACCTAAGCTTTGTTCATTCAAAACCAATATCTCAATTCCCGGTTATTCGCCATTCTGATGTATATAAAAACCCTGCGTATTCTACGTCAAAAGTAGCGGAAAAGGGCCGTTTCACACTACTCCTTTGGATAGCTATCGGAGCGGTTCTGATCCTCTTGAGCCTGTTAACATGGAAGATGGTGAAGGAGATTAATTCGCACCAAACGAATGGGTAGTTTTATTTACGATTTTAGAATTACGATTTACGATTGATCTGGAGTAGAAAATCTAAAATCGTAATTCTAAATTCGTAAATCCGAATGTTAATATGTTAGGAATCCCCGCAATTAACTTTTAAGCAATGTGTGTACTTTTAGTTCCATGATCAAAAAGTACAACCTGATTATCCTTTTCGCAGCGGTCTTCGTTTTATCAGCTTGTCACTCACGACGTGCCGTGATGAAGGGTGAACCGGGTGAGGTTGTGGCCCCTCAGCCCTCTGTAGCGGAAAAATATTCAGCTATGATGGGAGTAGACGTCAGCTCTATACAAAATGGCCGTTTATATGCGTTTGTCGATCAATGGATGGGAACGCCATACCGTTTTGGCGGTTTGGATCATGACGGCATAGACTGTTCCGGGTTGTCATTCCTATTGCAGCAGCAGGTATACGGCATCAATATACCACGCACCACGGGTCAACAGGTACAGATCATCAAAAGAAAATATGAAGAAGAGCTACAGGAAGGTGATTTGTTGTTTTTTGATTACGACGGCAAGAAGTTCAGCCACGTTGGTGTCTATCTTCAGAACGGGTACTATGTGCACGCCAGTTCTACCCGGGGTGTTACAATAACCAAACTGCATGATCCATATACTTACAAATATTTTTCACGTTGCGGTGCAGTAACTGCTGATAACGCCGTTAATGCATCAGACAGCAAGTAAAATCTAAAATTTCGTAACTTTGTGAGGTTATGCCAGAGGAAAAGGAACGCTACGATTTTTGGACGAAATACAAACGTTTTGCCAGTACCGAGATATTGCTTTATGTAATTATGATAGTAGGTATAATCCTTGGTATCATAATTTTCAGCTAGTCATTTCTTAATCAATATCACATTATATTCATCGGCATCCACTGCTGTTTGAAAAAAGTCGACTAATTCCTGGTAAGTATCTTTGTTATAATTTCCGTCTTTCAATTGCAATGTTCTGTGATAAACCAGTTTATCATCTTCAATGCTCATCGTCATAATAAATTTTCCGAACGGTTTGGTAATGTGCTTTTTTATCGGCTCCGATTCCAGTTTATAACCTTTGGGCAGGGTGTAAGTAATGTCGTCCTCCTCTGTATAACCACGTTGTATGCACACCGGATTGATACGGTTTAACGTCTGACGAAGAGTGCGGGCACGATTTATGGAATTAAGCGAAAAATATATTTTGCCATCATTCATAGCTGCATATTCTTTGGCTGATAATTCTACGTCTTCCGTTGTACAAGGATTGATGCTTTTATCCTGTTTGTAGGTAAGCTTTTTTATCTCCATGTTATTGATTGGGTAATATCTCTTGATGTCTTTAATGCGTTCGGATGGTGCATCGTCTATAATATGATAACGATCGTCGTAACTGGTTCCCTTCAGTATAGTTTCCATGCTTCCTGAAAGACCTCCCTGGTCATTTAATACAAAGTCAGCTTTTCGTTTTTCGATATTCTCTTCTGCCGTATATTTTGGCGTATGCATTAGTTTGCCACCCTCTGACGTACAGGCTAATACAGTACGATCGTCAGTAAAATCACTCAAAAACCCAAAAGGAATTTGCTGACTGGTGCATTCCAGCCAGGTAGTATCATTTTTAAATGGAACGCATAGAATAACGTGGTTACCCTGCATACTGGCGAAATCAGGCAGCATGCTTATCTTATCATTATGATTTCCATAAACTATGCAGTAATACGATTCGATACCGGCCACGTTGAGCAATGCCCTTGTATAGTTGCATAATGCTTTGCAATCACCGTAGCCATCTTTATCTACTTCGGAAGCCGTGAATGGCTGATAACCACCTATGCCTATCTGTATGCTCACATAGTGGGTCTTATGTTGCATGTATTCGTATATTTTTTGTGCTTTGACCTTTGGGTCGCTAATATTACCGGTCATTTCCTTAATGTAGGCGGCAGTTTCCGAAGGCACATCCTGCCTGTTTGCCAATAGTTTATCATACTGCCATTTGCCTAATTGCTGCCAACTGGTATAAGCACCCTGAATACCATAATAGCTGAACTTTTCGGGGGCGACCAATACACGTGTAAAATAGGTATGCCAATCCGGACTGAAAGGCTCATTTTTTATAGCCTTCACATTTTTTATCTGCCATGAATAAGTTTTAAGCCCATCCTTAGTTGAACCGATCTCGGCTTTCTGAGAGACATTGATCTCCTTATAGCGAATGTTAAAATCTGGTTTGCAAATGATCTTGTATGAGCTTTGCTCAACAGCCATGTTAGGTTCACCAATTGGCTCCCAGCTTTCGATGTTCAAGGTTTGCTTATATTTCAGCTCATATTCATACTCGATGGTATAAGGATATTGCGTAATGGACGGAATGTAATGTTTGACGCGGTAATCCTGGAAAAGATTGCCACCGCCTCCCGTAGCTTCATCCGCAAAATCGCGCTCACTAAACTTGCCTATTTGTTTCCCGTACTCATCATAAGCCATGCCCTTGATGTTTTTTATACTGACGCTTTTATTATAAAAAACTGCCATATGAGCAATACCATCGCCATTTTTGTTGAGTACAGTGATTGCTTTTTTTAAGTGATAAACTACATTATCAACGTCCTTTATTTCAATAGTTATCTCCTCATTACGAACCACAGCACTTGCATAAGGTACAAGGTTTTTTGATATCAGATTTGCTGCATAATTGCTTTGCGCATTAACTGCGACATAACACAATAGCAAACAGGGTAGCAGGAATATTCTTTTTATCATTTTTTCTTAAACACAAATTCGTTTTTCTGAGCCAGTATGATCTTGTTATAAAGCTCTTTCAAATATGGATATTCCTCGGGACTATAAATAGACTTGTTGAACCGGGTATCGTATGAGAAACTGAAATTCTGGTTATCGCCATCAAAAGCAGTAAAGAAATTACCCCCTTTATTAGGCATGGCTATCGACATGGCTTGTGGCGGATTTTCCAGAACATATTGTTGAGGAAGATGAACATTAACAATATAACGTTCATCAGAAGGCATCCCCCAATCGACCGGGAAATCACGTTCAGCCAACTTAAACGGATTAGTAGTGATCTGATTTAGCAGGAAAGGGCTAAAGGAAAGATGATCGTGGCTCATACTATCGTATATGTTCATTTCCACGTCGTACGTTTCGCCCAGAGGCTTATCCAGACTATCTATATTGACGATGTCTGACTTGACGATTTTTGTTTTGCGCAATTTTTCGCCAATGCTTTCTACATATTCGTTTACTGAATTAAACTTTTTTATTTCAATGCGCCTCAGGTATCCGCTATAACCCGAGGAGTAACGTTTTATGCTGCCCTTCATTTTTCCATCGTCCTGTAAAGTAAGATCAAGTGCATAAGTTATGTTTTCGCGCTGATTTGTGCTCAGATCGATCCAATAGGATGGTTTATCCAGACTGAAGACGCGCCCCTGATCGTTAAGACAGCGCATAGGCAACATACCAAATGGTAAAAGCGGTTCTGTTGCATCTAATAAATAGCTCTTGTCACCTATGTTGGTTTTTGCTACAACGTAATTAAAATCGCCGATTGCCGGATATAGCTTGTTTATGTTACCGTGCCCCCTGGTAGATAGTAACACAGCCTCGGTGGGTATGCCGCCTGTATTTAAGGCAGTTACCAGGGCCAGGTTAATATCCCCTGCATTGCCGGTGTGATTTATAAGTGCCTGCCGAATGCCATCGTCGCTTCCAAAACTCTCATCATCGTTCCACTTAATAGTACTTTTGATATAATCATAAATAGCCTGAGCCTTTACGATCTGATCAGTTTTATTGGCTATCGCAGGCGCAATCCGGTCTTTCATTAAGCCGGTGCGTTTAAGCTGCCCGCCAAACCATCTTTCAGATTTCAGGTCGTAATCAATGTCCTTCCATTCTTTGGCATATTTAGTTTTTGCACCTGTTTGCAAATCTGTCTCTTCTACTAATTCAAAATACACGGCCGATTTGTAGTTCTTTCAGAAGTCATGAAATCCTCTGGTTTAAATGCAGGTATGTCGCTTATGCCATACACGATATTTGAACAATCAGCGGAGCCGCTTCCAAACGTAAAGCATTTGCTTTCAATTTTTGCCGTATTTTTTGTGAGCTTTAAATAACCCCTCAATGAAGCGTTGAAATTCCATAGGCCCGGTATATGTACTTCATATTCGGAGTACATCTTTGGTATGTAACTTTGAAATTCCCAGGGATAAAAATGACGAAAGTATGGTGTTATAAAATGATAACTTACTTCGATAACACAACCACTCCGTAAAGCAGGCATTGTAAATTTTATCATTGAGTAATGCTTGTCTCTTTTTTCTGTTATGATTTTTTTAGGATCCAGTTCTGTTTGCTGAACAGTTCCATTCTCATCTTTATAAAAAGTTATCCCTTTAACATCGCTTACTTCTTCGTATACCATAGCATCGGCAGAATAAACTGGTATAACGAATGTGCCCTCTGATTCAAAATCCTTATTGTCAAAAAACTTTATTTTGGTGTGGTAATCAAATGTGAGCCTTACATGATAGTCATTTGTGAGATTTATTCTGGATGTGCCATATTCATTCACAACAACAGCATGCGCTGACGTATCCTTATCATATTTTTTCATATTGAGTGCTGCATTGTCAACCTCGCCATAGGGGAAATCCTGGCCAAATGCATATACCGCGGAAAAAAGAATTATAAAGAGGAGTAAAGTTTTTTTCATAATTGACATAAAATTCAGGCGGCATTAAATTATGACATTTAACGCATATTTAAAAAGGAAAGGTTTGCTATTGTTTCTTAAATGACAGATTTTCTTTTTCTGCAAGTATTACTTTACTAAAAAACTCTTTCAGATAAGGGTATTCACCAGCAGGAAAGATCGAAGTATTGATCATGAAGAAGCTTGAAAACGTATATGTATTATTGCCGTTATCTTCAAATTTGGTCGTGAAAATGGCATCTTTTTCAGATAACGATAAAGATTGATTCTTCGGGGAAGCTTCCAGTTTATATTTATCAGGCATATGAAGAACGAAAACAAAGCGCTCTTCCGACGGCATGCCCATATCAACCGGGTAATTGCGGTCAGTCAGCTTAAATGGATTGATATTTTTTTTATCAAAAAAATATGGATTGAAACCATAACGATCTTTAACAAAACTGTTTCTTGTATCCACTTCAATATCAAGGTCTTCATTGATCGGCGCATCCAGGCTGTCAATATTGGTAATGTTTGATTTCAAGACTTTTATGTGGCGCCACTGCCCCTCAAGACTTTCTATGTATTCATCTATCGAGTTAAATTTTTTAATTTCTTTCCTTCTCACATAGGCATCAAACCCTTGCGTGTAGTGATTCAGCTTACCTTTCAATTTACCATCCTCCTGCAGCGTCAGATCAAGTGTAATCGTGCTTTTTTTGCGTTGCAGGGTTTCCATATTAACCCAATAAGATGACTTATCCAGACTAAATGCTCGTCCCTGGTCGTTCAGGCATTTTATAGGCAGCATACCGAATGCTAGTAACGGATCTGTTGCATCTAAAAGGAAAGCCTTACCGCCAATAGTGATCCTTGCGACTACATAGTTGAAATCGCCAATTACAGGGTATAGTTTATTAATCAGACCATGGTCCCGCGTGGACAACAAAACCGCTTCAGCATTAATCCCGGCAATGTTTAATGCATCAACCAATGTCAGGTTGATCTCTGCATCGCTGCCTGTATGTGCCTCTATTGCTTTCTTCAAACCTTCAGGACTATAAATGCCGTTAAAGTTGTTCCATTTAAACCAGTTTTGTGCCCATCTGTATATAGCCTTTGCACGCTCAATAGTGTCACTTATAGCTAAGACTGTGGGTGGTATATGGTCTTTTACAACATTTTTCTTTTTGAGCAGACTACCAAAATTGGGGTTGTCCTTGAGTGTATTATCTACGTCCTGCCATTCCCTGGTTACTTTTCTTTTTTGCCCGGTATATGGGTTGGTAGCCTCAATCAGGTCGAAATTCAACGCTGCCATATAGTTTTTGGGCGAAGTCATGTATTCTTCAAATACAAAGGCTGGCACATCATCCATCGCATAGCTAAGCAACAAACAACCGCTTTTAGAGTTACCTGCCGAAAAACAATCAGTTTGAACGTCTGATTTGCTTTTCGAAAGCTTTAGCGGACCTCTTAAGGATATATTATAATTCCAGAACCCGGGTATTTTAGCTTCATATGCTGAATGCACCTTGGGAAGGATTGATTGAAAGGCCCAGCTATGCAAGTGATCGAAAAAAGGAGATATCAAAATATACCTATATTCAATTACAGACCCTGCACGTACTTCCGGCATCGCAAACTTCCAGGTGGTTTCATACTTATTCGCCCTGGTTTTGTAAATGTTTTTGGTATTAAGCTCTGCCACTTGCGTTACGCCATTATCGTCCTTATAAGAGGTAATGCCGCTAATATTATTAATCTCATCTGCGGCGGTGTTATCTTCATTGTTGAACAAAGGCAATACTACGGTTCCACTAAAAAAGCCCCGTGAGTCGAGGATTTTTATTTTAACATGGTATTCGTAAGTCAGCCTGATACTGTTGTCGTAAGACATTACTATTTCCGATTTGCCATATTCATTCAATACTACAGCATGGGCAGAAGTGTCCTTATCATAGGTTTTCATGTCCATCTCTGCCTGAGTGGATTTACCGTAATCGAAGTTTTGGGCCTTTACTGTGAGAGAAGCAAGAAGAATTGAGAAGAAAAGCAGGTATTTATACATAGGGGTAAAAGTTTAAGCGAGGGTGAAATTAAAATTTAAAATGTATAAATATTTAATGTACTAAAAATTTTGCCTGTTAAAACTTTTTAAGACCTTTGCTTGCCTTGCTTTATAAGAAAAATGAAACTGAATTTAAAACGCCCTCTTGCATTCTTTGACCTGGAAGCTACCGGAACTAATGTTGGGATCGATCGTATTGTAGAAATATCTGTTATAAAACTAAGCCCGGAAGAAAAAGAGGAAGTTAAAACATGGCGCATCAATCCTGGTGTTGCTATTCCTCTCGAAACTTCTTTGGTACATGGTATATATGATGACGATATAAAGGACGAACCTGCTTTTAATGTGGTAGGAGCCGAAATAGCTGAATTTATTAGCGATAGCGATTTGGCTGGATATAATTCCAACAAGTTTGATATTCCGATGCTAATGGAAGAGTTTTTACGCGCAGGCATCCCATTTGATATCGATAACCGGTATTTTGTTGACGTGCAAAATATTTTCCACCAGATGGAGCAACGCACTTTAAAGGCAGCTTATCAGTTCTATTGTAGTAAGGAGATCATCAATGCGCACTCGGCAGAGGCAGATACCCGCGCTACCATGGAAGTTTTACTGGCACAGATAGAAAAGTATAAAGACGCGGATTTTATCGATAAGAAAGGTAACACCCTTAAACCTATTGTTAACGATGTTGAAGCTTTGCATCATTTTACGAATCTGAACAGACCGGTTGATTTTGCCGGACGGATGGTATTTAATGAACAGGGCGAAGAACTATTCAATTTTGGTAAACATAAGGGTAAAAAGGTAGAGGATGTATTTAATGTTGAGCCAAGTTATTACGCCTGGATGATGCAGGGTGATTTTCCTTTATATACCAAACGTAAACTGGAAGAGATATACAGTCGTTGGAATGGCAAAAGAGCAGCGGAGCGTAGGGAAAGACCGGTTCAACCAAAAACAGAACAGGAAAAACCAGCTCAAAATATTGATAGGCCCGCAGCAGCGAAGCCGGTAGACAATCAGCCTAAGAAGGATTTTCGCAAACCCGATAACAGGAGTAACAATAATTACAATCGCCCGCCAAAAAAGGATGAACCAGCAAGACCTGTTGATAACGACATGCTGAAGATGCTGAGCGACAAGTTTAAGAAGGGATGATTAGTTGATCAGTGATCGGTTAACCAGTTAGTTTATTCGTACTAAAATCCGGCTGGCCAGTAGGGAGGCTTTTCTATTGTGCCCCCGCGTAAACGGCAATCGGCACACAGGGCGCTCTTGTAGTTATATCCGACCGTTTTACCAGAGTCGGTGAATGCAGCAATTAATAAAGTATCGCCAGATGCAAAGGTTTGTCTTAACCGGTAGGGAAATGTCGACTCTGGTTTGATAAATATTGCTCCGCCACCACAGCTTACCGTATCCGGAATTTCAGGATAAAAAACTTTAAAAGGAAGTGTGCGTCCCTGCAGAAACACTCTCTTACGGGTAATAGTAGAAACACTAACATACCCAATGACCGGCTCAGCAGGGCTTGTAATGCAATGAAGATTTGTAATTGCTGATGTAGGCTGCGGATCGGTAATCCCTCCCAGGTGCTGCGAGGTTGTTTGAAGCAGATTCCAATATTTATAAGCGTCTGCAGTAAGAGCGTACTGTCTTACAAGTAGCATATACGTCGAGGAAAGTTTTTTTGTTTTTGCATCAACATAGCCCAAAGTAGCCTTCTCAATAACATCCTGGGTTAGTCTGCCTGAATTTCCTATAAATATTGCGCTCGAAAGCTGTGGTATTTTATAGCATATATTGATCAGGCTGTCCGGGCTTCGGGGAAGGATGTTGCCATCCTTATAAATAAGTCTTGATGGGTTCTCTCCACTAATATCATATTTCCAGCTCTCAGTGGCATCCCAGCGATAATAGCGTGTTTTGTTGGTCTGATCGTGCGTACTGACAGAAAACTGTACGCCGCTCGTCAGGGGAGTAGCATAAACACTGTCAATAGGGGGAGTGATCTTATTTTCGACAAAGTCTGATACATATTCTTTATTGTTTACAGTAAAAATGTGCAGGCGGTAATCCCTGTCAGTCGGCAGGTTAAGGCCGGTAACCAGGTACTGTCCGGCAGTAGCGGTTTCCAGTAGTGAATAAACATCGTTTTTATCGCTTTCAATGGTAACGCGTGCACCTTGTTCGGCATCGTCGTGTAAGGTACTGTTCAGCTTCACTGTACGTCTGAGATAAATGAATGTGCTGTCGTTTCCACTATTGATCATTCCGTCAACAACCAGGAAGCTTTGATCGGTCGATACAACCGGAGGATTGTACGGCTTCCTGCAAGAAAATGTAATGAGCATTAAGCTCATTAAAAAACAGTATAGTATCAATATTTTCATAAAAATTTAATCAATTCATAATCCGGTTGGCCAATATGCCGGTTTGGTGGTTGTTCCACCCCGCAGGCGGCAATCAGCACAAATGGCTGTTTCATAAGAATAACCAGTACGCCCATTTCCACCTGTTTCAAACCTGACTAACAATGTATCACCACTAGCCATAATTGCATGTAACCTGGATAGAAATGTATTCTGTGGTTGTACCCAAATAACTCCACCGCTACAACTGACGGAATCCTTGGCCAGTTGATTCACAGCAAAAGGCAAAGTACGCCCAGCAAGAAATACTCTTTTTAAAGTTATGGTCGAAACACTGACATAACCGATAACAGGCTCAGCAGGATTGGTTATGCAATGGATATTTGTAATAGATTGCGAGGGCTGCGGGTCAGTAATGGTCCCCATGCCTTCGGTATTGGTTTTGAGTAATGTCCAGTATTTGTATGCTTCTGCCGTTAACGCATATTGACTGATCAACATTTCGTACACATTGGTGATCTTACCAGTTGAGCCGTCAACGTATCCTAACGGTGATTTACTGATAACATCCTGAGTCAGTTTTTCTGAGTTGGCCAGGAATATTGAACTATTATGCTCAGGGTACTTGTAACAAAGGTTAACAAGGCTATCCAGATTGCGCGACACAATATTCCCATTATTATAAAGAAGTGTCGATGCTGTTTCTCCCATTTGATAGCTCCAGCTTTCGGTATAATCCCACCGGTAGTAGCGGGTTTTATTGGTATTGTCATGACTACTTACTGAAAATTGTACACCAGTTACCAGGGGTGTAGCATAAACGCTGTCGATCGGCGGGGTGATTTTATTTTCGACATAGTCTGACGCATATTCTCTGTGGCCGGCAGTAAGTATATGTATGCGATACTTTCGCTCCGTCGGCAGGTTAAGATTGGTTGCGACATATTTTCCGGGAATAGTTTCTTGTAACGTATAAACATCGTTTTTATCACTTTCAACTTTTAAGGTCGCCCCCTGTTCAGGATTCCTGAATGATTTGATATTTAGTTTGACAGTACGACTCAAGTATACAATGGTGCTGTCAGCGCCACTATTGATTACCCCATCTACAACTAAATAGCTTTGATCAGAAGAAACAATGGTCGGGTTATACGGTTTTTTGCACGAGAACCCAATTGCAAACAGATATACCAGTACAATAAATAAGGTACGTATTCTCATGAAGCAAATACTAAATAATAGGTTTACCGATCAGGCTGATCGTTTAAAAACGAAATGTTTCGTTTTATACCTATAAATTTAGTTCTTTTTACCGAAGATTTTTCAAATATTTTTTGAAAAACATCTTCAGTGATCTCTTCCCAGTCTTTTTTGCTCATTTCCAGTAAGTTGCTTCGCGGTTCAAAGGCTTGTTCGTGGTGCAGAACAGAAAAACGGTTCCAGGGGCAAACATCCTGGCATACATCACATCCAAAAATCCAGTTGTCCATTTTCCCTTTAAACTCTGGCGGAATTTCGTTTTTTAATTCGATAGTGAGATAGGATATACAACGGCTGCCGTCAACAATATAAGGTGCAACAATTGCCTCAGTAGGGCAAGCATCGATACAGCGTGTGCAGGTACCACAGTGATCGGCAGTAGAAGGGATATCATATTCCAGGTCGATATCGACTATCAGTTCAGCCAAAAAGAAAAAGGAGCCTTTTTTTGTATTGATCAGATTGGTGTTTTTTCCTACCCAACCCAGTCCGGCTTTTTTGGCCCAGGCTTTATCCAAAACAGGTGCGGAATCAACAAATGCACGACCATGAACTTCGCCGACCTTCTCGTTAATGGTTTGCAATAATTGTTTTAATTTATCCTTTATAACACTATGGTAATCAATGCCATATGCGTATTTAGATATCCTTGGTGCAGATGGATCTGATTGTTGCTGATCGGTATAATAGTTCAATCCCAAGGAAATCACAGATTTGGCTCCGTCTACCAGCAAACGGGGATCAAGACGTTTATCAAAATAGTTTTCCATGTAGTGCATTTCGCCCTGCATGTTTTGTTTTAGCCATGATTCGAGCCGGGGAGCTTCCTCTTCCAGGAACTCAGCTTTAGAAATACCGCAAAACAAAAAGCCGAGCTTTTTAGCCTCGGTTTTAATCAGTTTGCTATAACCCGATTGGTTTTGCTGCATTTATGCAAAGATAGCATAAAGTAGAATGATGGATAAACACCGATAAACGCATTAAGCGAAACAGATTTTTTTCTTATCTGTTGCATAATTATAACTATTAATAAATACTAACATGTTACAGTTTATAAATGATCTACCAGATCATGTTGTTGGCATACGTGCCACCGGAGAAGTAAATAAAGACGACTATGAAAGAGTATTAATCCCGCATTTGGAGGGATTAGCTAAACGTCAGGGTGAAATAAATTATTTATTGGTTTTAGAGACCGATGTGAAGAATTTTAGCGCCGCGGCCTGGTGGGAAGACTTTAAAATCGGTTTGAAGAATTTTACCAAGTGGAATAAAATTGCTGTAGTAACAGACCAGCCAAGTGTTGAATGGTTCAGTGATGTGTTCAGGCACTTTATCCCGGGTGAATCCAGGGGATTTAAATTGACTGAGCTATCCGACGCTATTGCATGGGTTTCTGCAAAGCATGAAGACGAGTTTCATGATGCCGTTTCGGTTGATAATGTTTTGAACGATGTCGGGTCACGCTCATCAAACAAAGGACAAGGTCCGGCAGGTGAAAATCTTTAAAATATAATTTTATGGAAAGTGCAGCAATGAATGATCCTAAGGATGAGCACATCCTGAACAAGGATGACTCAATAACTAATAAGGACGGCGATAATTATTTAGAAAGAGGTGAACAGCCAACTGAGCAAAATAAACCTGATCAGAAACGTGTGCCTACCGTTACACCTGATAATGACAATAGTGAGCCGGAGCCGCCGGTAGAAGACAAACCATCTAAGAAAGACGCCGGAACTAAAAAGTATGTGCTATAATATCAGTGCTTTTCAAAGAAACCAACCTGCCGTAAATAAGCCACCTGATCAAAATAGTTGGTTTCTTTGATTATTTTATTGTTTTTGATAACGAAGATAGCGCAGCATTGCAGTAGATACTTCTTTCCTTCTATATAAGAAGGCTCTCCATTTTCCGGTTTAGCCATAGTGCCACCCCATGAGTACTGTACAATTATATTATCGCCTGATTTAATGGTATTGGTGATTGTGTAAGCCAGGTCAGGCGTAGTTTTGTAGTAACGACCATAAACTTCAGTTATACCTGAAGGACCGATCTTAGGACCTTCCCAATTAGGCGAATAGATCATCGCATCAATTGCATATTCATTCGCCAATCCTTTAATATCGTGACTATTCAAAAGCTTGAAATGCTCGCCTATTAAATCAGTGTTTTGAGCATTTGTAAACTGTACTGAAAACGCCCAGAAAATGATTAAGCTGCAATAGGATAATGGCCGGTTCATTTTTGAATATACACATTATCAGTTAATTATGAAAATATTTTCTCGAAATCACCCTAAAAGGGTTAGTTGTCTATAACTGTTTTAATGTGATTTTATGTCGCAAAAGCACCCTCAATTTGTCAGTCTTATGGGTTCATTTTCAAGTGATAATTAATGACATTTGAAGTAAATAAAATGCTATGGATACCATTGAAATAAAAGAAGATTGTAAAATTATCATTGCAAATAAGGCCATGCTGAATAACTCGGATTTTTTTGATGTGGCGATGGCTAATGTGAAAATTGCGAATGCCAACCTGAGCGACCTGGAGATAGAAGGGGCGCAGTTAGGTGGGGCCTATATTCATAACATTGGCATGCCACCTAAAGACCACCCGATGTATGATCCGGAAGCACGGCAGCGACCTTTACGTTTTGAAGATTGCGATCTGAACAACAGCACATTCACCAATTGTGATCTGAACGGTGTTGAACTGACAGATTGCAATATCAAAGGGTTCAAAATTAATGGTATTGCTATTGAAGATTTGATTAACAATGCAGGATAAGTTATGAGCACTCAAAAGGAACTTCTTACAATTGATGAATACATAGGCTCCTATCCAACCGATGTGCAGGATATTCTTGTAAGAATCAGGCAAATAATTCATGAGATAGCACCCGATGCTGTAGAGTTAATTAGCTATAAAATGCCTGCATTTAAACTAAATGGAAAGGATCTAATATATTTTGCTGCCTGGAAAAAGCATATCTCCATGTATCCTGTTCCAGCTAGCTCAGGTGCTTTTGAGCAGGAGCTGTCACCATATATAAGCAGCAAGGGGACAGTAAGCTTCCAGCTTAATAAACCAGTTCCCTTTGAATTAATTGAGGCAATTGTACAAGCACGTGTTAAACAAATCGATAAGAAATGAAAAAAGCCTGTCAGTTTATAATCACTGAAAGGCTTTCGTTTATTGGTTCTGAAACGATTTAGAAACTATGTTCGATGCTGTTGAGCAATGCTTTATCAGACCAGTAACCGCTGTCCAGTATACGGCGCACAGTCATCAACGGGTCGTTTGCATCACGTTTTTCGGCTAACTGGAAAGCCAGTTTGAAACCGCGTTTATGCAGCTGCGGCAAGTTCGCTGAATTCCATACACCAAATGGGAAGGCAAAATATTTAACCGGTTTGCCGGTAATTTCTTCCAGCTTTTTGGTTGGCTTATCTAATTGAGTTTCCCAGTCTTTAGCTGTAGATAATTTTTTGAAATTACTGTGGTTCCAGGTATGACTGGCAATCACGTTTCCTTCGTCCGACAATTGTTTGATCTGTTCAGAGCTCATATAATGCTTTATCTTGCCAATCGAAACGGTCATGATAAAGAATACACCCTTAAAACCATATTTCTTCATCTCTGGACGTGCTATATCAAATTGATCCTTATCGGTATCGTCAAAAGTCAGCATAATTGGTTTGCTTGGTAGTGGAGTACCTTTAGTCAGGTAATCATACAACTGGTCAGGCAAAATGGTGTGGTACCCTTGGGCGGCCAGCAACTTCATGTGCGACTTAAAGGCGGCTGGAGGGATAATATAGTCCTTCGATACTTTAGAATCTGTAGCTTTCCAGTCGCGTATCTGGTGGTAACACAGGATAGGCACCTGTTTGCGGCCCATAATGGCTGCATTATTCTGAGGCGCCACTACAAATGGGAGCGGCGTTATAGGATTTTCTATCGGTTTGGCCTGGCAGGTAATGGTTACAAATAGGCCAAGTACAGCAAAGGCAGATGTTAATTTTGACATAAGAGGTGAATGTTTATTAACGGCGAAATTAAAATAAAATAAGATTACCATACCGTTAAATGTTAACAATATGGTGCACTGTTTATAAAACTATCCGCTTGCCTTCTTTTATCGATCTTTTTGCTGCATCCAATATCCTCATCGCAATCATATTGTATTTTAATGATGACTGGTCATCTTCCTTTATTTCACCTTTCAGGTTGGCTGCAAGGTAAACCAAAGGATCATTAATAGGCGCTGGTAATGAAGTAACAGTTTTCGCGCCTTTCTTATTTTCGCGCATACGGCTGCTTATTTCAGTACCGTTAAAGGCGTGGTAATAACCGTGGTCGCCAAATACTTCCATGTCCTTAATAGAGAAAGGCCAGTTCCATGATCCTTCTATTTGCGCCGTAGCGCCAGGGTACTCAACCAGTATTGTTGCATCGTCCTCCACTTTGGGGTAAACTTCCGGTTTGTAATGTCTGGCAATAGCTGTTACAGCAATAGGCTGCTGGCCATGCATAAACCAGGTTACCAGATCGGCACCATAACAACCGAAGTCGTTTAATGCACCAGCACCGTTCAGTACCGGGTCGGTAAGCCACGCTAAAAACTCCTTGCTGCATCCTATTTCCTTTGGACCCTGGTGACCGTCATGAAATACCATTTTTTTGATAGGGCCGATGCTGTCGTTGTTAACCGAGTGATATACATCATTATAAGACGGATACCAGGTAGTTTCATAGTTGGTTAATACCTTGATATGATATTTATTAGCTAATTCCTCAATCCTTTTTGCCTGATCCAAAGTAGCTGCTAATGGTTTTTCAACCATTACAGGAAGTCCCAATGGAGCGCATACTTCCACGATATCCACATGATTAGCTACCGCATTATAACCTAATACAGCGTCTGGCTTTTTGCCTTTCAGCATTGTTTTCAGATCGGTATAAAATACCGCATCAGGCAGGTTGAATTGCTTGCCATATTTCTTCAATAGTTCCTGGTTAGGTTCGGCAATGCCAATGATATCTACCTGCCCGTTCTTGTAGGCGTTCAGGATATTATAGATATGATCGTGGTTAAGTCCGGCAACGCATACTTTTAATTTTTGTGCCGATGCGATGGTGAATAAGCTCAATAACAGAGCAATAGTCAGGAATATTTTATTTTTCATGGTATAATAAATGGATGCAACAAAAGAAATAATATTTTAATACTATTCGTGGATGTAACAGAAAAATAACACTTTAGAACAAAGTAGGCGTACCACCCGTGCGTGGCTTGCCCAAATGCCGGTAAGCGTTATCAGTGGCCTCACGACCGCGTGCTGTTCGCATCAGAAAGCCCTCCTGTATCAGGAATGGCTCGTACACTTCCTCAATAGTACCCTCGTCTTCGCCTACAGCTGTAGCTATCGTTTTTAATCCAACAGGGCCGCCTTTGAATTTATCAATGATGGTCAGCAATATTTTATTGTCCATTTCATCTAAACCATGCTGATCTACGTTCAAGGCATTCAGCGCATAGTTAGCGATGTCTGTATCAATATTACCGTTGCCTTTTATCTGGGCAAAATCTCTCGTGCGACGAAGCAAAGCGTTGGCAATACGTGGAGTACCGCGGCTGCGTCGGGCTATCTCATAAGCACCTTCGTCACTGATCGGCGTTTTTAATATTGTTGCCGATCTTAAGACTATGGTAGTCAAAAGTTTAGCATCGTAGTATTCAAGTCTTGAATTAATTCCGAAACGGGCACGCAGGGGGGCGGTAAGCAAGCCTGAGCGGGTTGTTGCACCAACCAATGTAAATGGATTTAACGATAATTGCACCGAGCGGGCATTTGGGCCGGTCTCCAGCATAATATCGATCTTAAAATCCTCCATCGCCGAATACAAGTATTCTTCAACCAGCGGACTTAATCGATGTATCTCATCAATAAATAAGATATCGCCTGCCTCAAGGTTAGTGAGTAATCCGGCAAGATCGCCAGGTTTATCCAATACAGGTCCCGAAGTGATCTTTATACCAACACCCATCTCATTAGCGATGATGTGCGATAGGGTAGTTTTACCTAATCCCGGAGGGCCATGCAGTAAAACATGATCAAGCGCCTCGCCGCGCTGGCGCGCTGCCTGTACAAATACACGTAAATTGGCTAATATTTTATGCTGACCGGTAAAATCCTCAAATGCCTGCGGACGTAATACTTTTTCAATATCCCTTTCGGTGGGAGACAGGCGTTCGCGGTCCGGATCAAGATGCTCATTCATTGCCGCTAAGTTAGTGAATAGTGATCAGTTATCGGTGATCAGTTAATCGGTTATCATGGCTATCTTTGGTTAAATCAATTCCTGATTAACCAGTCACTGATAAACTGATAACTAACCTTCAGGATATTTCCTGAAAACACTATTGATCTTCATCTGGATAACGCCAAAAATCGCTTCGCGGAATATTTTGGTGGACATTTTTGAGGTGCCTTCGGTACGGTCGGTAAAGATGATGGGAACTTCTACAACTTTAAAGCCATGCTTGATGGCCGTGTACTTCATTTCGATCTGGAAAGCGTAGCCCACGAATTTGACCTTATTCAGCTGCACGGTTTCCAGCACCTTCCGCTTGTAGCACATAAAACCTGCGGTAGAGTCCTGTATGTTGATGCCTGTAATAAAACGCACATATACCGATGCAAAATAACTCATCAACACACGGCTCATGGGCCAGTTTACCACATTTACACCTTTGATATAACGTGAGCCAATCGAGGCATCAGCTCCATCAATACAAGCCTGGCGCAAACGCAGCAGGTCATCCGGATTATGCGAAAAATCGGCGTCCATCTCGAAGATGAAATCATATAGACGATCGATTGACCATTTAAAACCGTGGATATAAGCTGTACCTAAGCCTTGTTTGCCCGCTCGTTCTTCAATAAATAAACGTTCGGGATATTCTTTTTGTAATTGTTTGACGATCAAAGGCGTACCATCAGGCGAACCATCGTCGATGATCAAAACATGAAAATCATGAGGCAAAGAAAATACCTTGCGGATGATTCGCTCGATATTTTCTATTTCGTTATAGGTTGGTATAATAACAATGCTATCAGGCACAGTCGGATGTTAAGTTAATAAGCAGGCAAAGGTAATTATTAATTGCTAAAATTTGTGACCAGGAAATCATCCCCGAATCTTACAAATTGTTGGTATCAGCAATCACCTGGTTTTTATCGTCGGATTCCGGGTTTTCTATATAATTATGCTCTTTGATGTGCGGTGCCACAAAAAGAAATACAACAACAAAGGCCATGATCATTGCAACATCAAAGTACCAGTAATAGTTAGCGCCTGTAAGATATTTTGCCAATATACCGCCATCAGCAATATTGCCATTCACCATGGCAGTTACCAGGTTACCGGCAGCAACCACTAATAACCATACTGCAGTCATGGTGCTTTTCATGGTTTTAGGTGAGTGTGTATAGGCATATTCTAACCCGGTAATAGACACCAATACTTCCGCGGCTGAGAGAATTACATAAGCAAATACCTGCCACCATATTGTGGGATGACCGCCATTGTCTATCTCAGTCTGAGCGATTGCAATGATAACAAATGATAAAGCAGTCAATATAAGCCCAACGCCGAGACGACGAAGTGGAGTAGTTTTAAGTCCAATCTTATCAAACCATGGATAAACCACATAGTTAAATAGCGGAATGAATATAAGCAGAAAAACAGGGTTAAAAGTTTGCACCTGCCCTGCAAGGATCTCAAATTTAAAGAATCCCAGGTTAATGGTGCGGTCCATTTTGGCGGCCTGCAGCACCCATTCCGAAAGGTTTTGATCCCATACTATCCAGAACGCCAGTGCGAAAAAGAATACCGCCATAACCCGATATACCGCCTTAATACCCTCTACTTTCTCAGGATCAAATTTGCCTTTCGCAGTATCAAGCCAGGATTGCCCTTTTTGTTTTTTACCCAAATTCGCCAATGCATAAGCTGAAATAAATACGAAATTATTTTTGTTGACACCTGCCGGAGGTACTTTCACATACATCTTGCGGCCTGAGTAGAAGATAATAGTTGCCAAGGCCATCAAAATACCCGGTATACCAAACGCGATACGTGCACCATAATGTGCATATAACCAAGGAATAAGCACCGTAGATACCATTGAACCGGCATTGATACTAAAATAGAACCAGCCGTAAACTTTGGATAACAGGTCCTGATTTGATTTATCAAACTGGTCGCCTACGTTAGCAGAAACGCACGACTTAATACCGCCCGCGCCAATAGCAATCAACACCAACCCGGTAGAAAATAGGCTTACATTATTGGTGAATGACGAAGTAAATACGTTTCCTAAGCAATATACCATTGATATCCATAAGATAACCTTGTATTTCCCAAAGAACCAATCAGCCATGATGCCGCCCACCAGTGGCATAAAATAGGATAATGTTACGAACAGGTGAGTACTTTCATTCGCCCTCGCTTCAGCTACCGTGGTTAAGGCAGCATTGGCCGTCGGATTATAAAATTGGGCAACTAAAAAAGTGGCGAGTATAGAACGCAGCCCATAATAGCTAAAGCGTTCTGCAGCTTCGTTGCCTATAATGAAAGGCACACTTTTGGGAAATCTTGATTTTTTAGCTACAGGAGCTTCTGCCAGATTTTGAGTCATGTTAATTATTGAAAAGTTGGGCGAAAATAGTATAATTCCGTCAAATCAAAATTTTATACCGGAACTGTTACAGTGAAGATAGTAAAAGTTTGGTTTATAAAGAATTAGTTGTACTGGTTATATTGGTTAGAGATTGGTTGTATTGGTTGATTTTTGCTAAACTACTACAACCAATACAACTATTGCAAACAATCGCAACTAATTAGCAGGAGCCGCTGTTGCTCGATCAATCTCTGCTTGTTTCTTTGGATCGATGTAGTCGTTATCCTGGTTGCTTGGGGCATTCCTCATATCTATATTGTCAACATAGATCCAGTGACCATCCTTAAAACGATAGCCGTTATAACTTAAATCAGGACCATATAATTCTGGTTTCCCGGCTTGTTTTTTGTCAGGCGGAGCCAAGTTATCAAACACGATCAGGTGCTGATTTTCATCATATTTTAACAGCATAGAAGTTTGCCTCGCATATTCAAATACAATTCTCTTACGGGTTTTACCGTTACCCATAAATACCGGCATTCCCAATACCGGTTTGCCTTCACGGTTAAATGAAAGCACCTCAATTACCTTCTTAGTAGATTTTACGTTATTGCCTTTCCACCCTAGTAGCACATAGTATGGATTTTGTCCCGAATAAACTGGGATGATCTTATAATACTGCGCGCCGAACCATTGTTGATTATTGGTTACTGTATCTTCTGCATTTTTAATGTAAGGGGAGTAGTCCGTTAGCGGATACATTTTCAGATTTTCGCCTGTATTCATCTGTATCGTACCGTAAAAGCGATAACTGCCATCATCAAAAGCAACGTGCCACGAAATAATACGGTAGCGGCTGTCAGGGGAGTTTACTATGGTTACAGCTTTAACAGAATCAAAAGGGAAATTAAATGAGTGGGGGACTTTTAGCGCTTGTACCAGGGTTTGTATGAACTGCGTATTGGCATTCATCCGCTCCATTTCGGTGTCGTTATTGATGAGCCTTTTACCAAGATGATTCAGGCTATCCTGCAATGTCATTAATTGTTTGACATTGCCGCTGTCGTCAGAATGCTGCGCAAAAACACAAAGCGGCATAAGCGCCGCTATTAAACAAACTATCAGTATTTTCTTCATTATCCCTATTAACGCAAATTTTCTATAACCATTGCACTGGCACCGCCGCCACCGTTACAAATTCCGGCTGCACCAAATTTACCGCCGTTTTGTTGCAATACGTGCAATAAAGTTACAATAATTCGCGCACCTGAGGCACCAAGCGGGTGACCAATTGAAACTGCACCACCATTTACGTTCACTTTGGCAGGATCGAGCTTTAATTGCTGGTTATTGGCGATAGATACAACAGAGAAAGCCTCGTTGATTTCAAAATAATCTATTTGCCCTGAGGATAGGTTTGCCCGATGCAAAGCCAAGGGAATTGCTTTTGATGGAGCAGTAGTAAACCATTCTGGAGCCTGCTGTGCATCTGCATAAGAAATGATTCGGGCCAACGGTTTAATACCCAATTCGTCAGCTTTTTCTTTGCTCATCAATACGACAGCCGCTGCACCATCATTTAAAGTGGATGCATTAGCTGCAGTTACGGTACCCTCTTTTTTGAAAACAGGTTTCAGAGCGGGGATTTTATCAAATTTTACAGTTGAAGGTTCTTCGTCGGTTGCGAATAAAGTCACCTCACCTTTTTTATCTTTTAGTTCGATAGGCGTTATCTCGTCTTTAAATTTACCGTCAGCCTGTGCTTTTTGCGCTCTTTTATAAGATTCGATAGCAAAGGCATCCTGATCTTCGCGGCTTATTTTGCATTCTTCTGCACATAATTCAGCTGCTGAACCCATATGGTAATCATTGTATACATCCCAAAGGCCATCTTTCACCAGGCCATCGATTATCTGTCCATTTCCTAAACGGTAACCATTGCGGGCTTTATCTAAATAATACGGAACATTGCTCATGCTTTCCATACCGCCGGCAACCACTATTTCGTTCTGACCCGACTGTATACTTTGTGCAGCCATCATAATAGCCTTCATACCCGATGCACACACTTTATTTACTGTGGTAGCAGGCAAATAGGGTAGACCTGCAAAAATGGCTGCTTGCGTAGCTGGTGCCTGACCTACATTGGCAGACAGCACATTGCCCATATAAACTTCCTGTATCTGATTGGGTTTTAACCCTGCCTTTTCAACTGCCGATTTAATAACTGTTGCGCCAAGCTGGGTAGCTGATAATGCCGATAAACCACCACCAAAGCTGCCGATTGCGGTGCGGGTAGCCGATACGATATATACTTCTTTCATATAGCGGAATATGTTGTAAAAGTAAGGTCGCAAAAAAAACCGTTATGTTAAGGAACGTAACGGTTTTTGAAGTTGTGAATATTAGTGTCTACTGGTGAAAACTCTGGCCGATAAATGCCAGGGCATCTACAATGCCGGTACGCCAGTAAGTCCAGTTATGGGCGCCATCGCGAATCCGGAACTCATGTGGTATTTCTCTTTTACGCATCGCAATATGAACCAGGCAATTTCCTTCATATAAAAAGTCAT
>Ga0163162_10001018_pt1 | contig 26050 bp, 19 predicted proteins | sample S55metaG_FD_115310 | JGI IMG/M metagenome (GOLD analysis project Ga0163162, IMG submission 115310) | Switchgrass rhizosphere microbial communities from Kellogg Biological Station, Michigan, USA - S5-5 metaG | ecosystem: Host-associated > Plants > Roots > Rhizosphere > Soil | place: USA... | reverse complement strand
TCCTGGAAGTTCTTCCCGACGGCATTGTGAATACCATTTGGCGATCTTCTTCAGAGATGGTCTTTGCGCTTTTGCCCCGCGGAGATCGCCTGCTCTTTTCTACGGGCTCCAAGGGCCGCATCTATTCGTTTCAGAAGCCCCGGTTCACCACATTGCTCGTGGAGTCTTCCGAAGAGCAGACAACGAATCTGTTGCAAGCTGGAAACAGGGTGTATGCCGCGTCATCGAATGTCGGAAAGCTGTTTAATCTTGGTGATGCCCTGGCCACTACCGGTACCTACGAATCCAGCGTGCGGGACACAGAAGCGATATCGATTTGGGGCAAGGTCACGTTGAAATCGGATACTCCGCAGCTGATTCAGCTCTCCACCCGCAGCGGCAACACCGGATCGCCCGACAAAACATGGTCGGAGTGGACTCGTGTCGATGGGGATGGCGCCACGAGCAGCCCGAAGGCACGGTTCATCCAGTGGAGAGCCGTTTTGAGGGCAGATGCCGGCCGGTCGCCGTCGCTGAACTCTGTCACGGTTCCCTACATGCAGCAGAATTTCCGTCCCGAGATCACGTCGCTGGATGTGCTGCCTTTTGGTGTGACGCTCATCAAGCAGCAATCCTTGACGTCGACTGGATCGCCTGCGGGGCCACAGGACGCCGCGACGACACGCGCGACGGCCCGTGCGGGACTGCCGGGAATCATCAAGGTGCCGCCCCGGCGCTCCCTTCAGAAGGGAGCACAGTCCTTTCAGTGGGTGGCGGTGGATAAGAACGAAGACACTTTGCAGTATGATCTTTATTACCGTGCTGACGGGGCCACGAACTGGGTTCTTCTGAAGAAGAACGTAGAAGACAGCTTCTATACGATCAACTCCGACACACTCCCCGACGGTACGTACGTGGTTCGCCTGGTTGCCAGCGATATCCTTTCCAATACGCCTGACAGCGCTCTAGCCGGAGAGCGCGAAAGCAGGCCGTTTACGATCGACAATACGCCCCCGGAAGTCACGGCAAAGCAGGACGGATTAAATGGCGGACGGGTCCGGGTTGCTATCGAGGCGGCAGACTTGACGTCTACACTAAGTCAGGCAGAGATTTCCGTGGATGCCGGGGAGTTCAGGACCATATTTCCACGAGACGGAATCACAGACTCCAAACGCGAGTCGTTTCTATGGCAGTCGGATATTCTTTCCCCTGGTGAACACATAATTACTTGCCGAGTTTACGATCAGAACGATAACGTTGGCTTGTCCAAGTTGGTCGTCAGGGTTCCATGATGAAGATTAAATATGGAGTGGCTTCATTCCTTCCGCTGCTGATCGGTGCGTCCTTCGTTTTCGCGCAAGGGCAACGTCGCCCTACGGCTGCCGACCCCACGGATCGCCCGCGGCTGGACGTTGAATCATACGCAATCGATATCACACTGATGCCGGCTGAACATATGCTGAAAGGGACTACCGAAGTGAAGTTCCGTCAGCTGGAGCGGACATCGTTTGTAACGTTCGATATCGACAATCGCCTGCGCGTTGGGAAAGTTACCCTAGATGGCACTGAGGCACGCTCCCGGCAGTACGACCTGGACAATACAATCGAAATCAGCACCGCCGCCGGCCAGCTTACCGATGTATCCACGCTTGTTGTTGAATACGAAGGCTTCCTCGATCCACCAACCGGGAACAAGCGCGGCCCCATACTCTCGGGCATTTCCGAGAATGGCGCCTACCTTCTTTACGATTCCAAGTGGTACCCGACGAACGGTCTCTACAAGGACAAGGCAACGGTGACTCTGACCGTTCATGGTCCCTCTGATTGGACGATCCTCTCGGACTTGCCCGGGTCAGGTACGAAGTTTTCCAGCACGGTGCCGTCATACTGGGGCCTTCTTGCGGCGGGAAAATACACGTCAAATACTGTTAAGACCGAACGCGGTGAGGTCGGAGTTTACACGCTGAAGGCAAAGGCCGAAGACGCCAATCCCATCGTTCAAAGCGCCGCAAAAACTCTCGACTTCTACACGAGTACTTTTGGTCCGCTCGTTCAGCCCAAGTTTCAGCTTATCGAGGCGGCCGACGCGAACTGGCCGTCACGCTGGGGCGTTGGCGCGCTTCTGATGTCTACCGGCCAATTCAGGCCCGACTTCGATCAGCCCGCGCTCGCAATGGCTCTTGCCCATCAGTGGTTCCCGCTAAAGTTTGCTGTCACCGATGTCGCGCGTGATGCATGGCTTGCCGACGGTTTTTCCACGTTCGCAAGCCTTCTGTATGCCGAGAAGGATCTTTCGCCCGCCGCATATCAGGATCAGGTAGACAAGGCCCTGATAAAGGCTCTGGCCAGTGAAGACGCTATGTCTGTTCTCGACGCCGGAAAGCTCGAACGAGAATCGCCGAATTATCGCGCACTCGTCCAGTACAAGGGAGCCTACGTGCTCCGAATGCTGCAGTGGGTGATTGGAGACGAAAAGTTTCACACCTTCCTGACGCGCTATGTGGAGCGCTTTCAGAACACTCCCGCATCCACGGACGCCGTCAAGAAACTTGCCTCAGAAGTCGCCGGCGACGACCTGGATTATTTCTTTGAGCAATGGCTCGTGGATACCGGAATCCCCGAAATGACATCCACCGCGTCGATTTATCGCGTTCGCGATGGCTATCGGATCGAAGGCGATATCAAGCAGGATCTGGATCTGTTCCGCATGCCGGTGGAGATCGAAGTTGAGACCGACGGAGAGCCGGAATATCAGCGCGTTGATGTTTCAAGGCAATCCAGTGAACTCAATATCGCCACACAGCGAAAGCCCAAGCGCATCAATATCGACCCACGGAAGAGGATTCTTCGCCTCTCGCCCGATATTCGAGTCGCCGTCAGCATCAATCGTGGCGAGGAGTTCATGAATGAGGGACGGTTCAATGACGCGATGGATCAGTTCCAGGATGCTATCGACCAGAGTCCACGTAGCTCTCTTGCAAGCTTCCGAATGGGCGAAGCGATGTTCGAGCTGGGCAACGTTACTCCCGCCGCTTCGAACTTCCGCAACGCGCTCGACGGCGATCTAAAGCCGAAGTGGGTTGAGGTCTGGGCCCATATCAACCTCGGGAAGATCTACGATTCCCGTGGCGACCATGATCGAGCAATCTCGGAATACCAGAAAGCAATCAGTACCGGGGACGATGCCTACGGTGCCCAGGCCGACGCGCAGAAATACATCGCTCAGCCCTTCAAGCCCGGCTCCCAACGATAAGTCTGGGCGGATCCGGGGTCAGACTACTCGAACCCCGATCTTGTCGAAGCCGCGCGCCAGACAGTCTTTCTTTCAGCAGCAAACCTGGACTCACCTCTCTCCAAAAAAGTCACAAAACGGTCTAGAAAAAACAACAAAATCGGTTCAATCTGATTTTTTGGGCCGTGAATAAGACCTGAAGGAGACAAGTCAATGGCAAACACAAACGCTGGAAAATTTGTTTGGTATGAGGACCTCGCCAAAGACCCGAAAGGCGCGATCGATTTCTATAGCGATGTTATCGGGTGGAAGACACAGCCCTTCACGGAAGGCGGCGACGGCGACTATGTGATGTGGGTCGGCAGTCAGGGGCCCCTTGGCGGTGTAATGAAGCTGCCGGATGAAGCGTCCAGGATGGGAATTCCACCTCACTGGATGGCGCACGTCCTGGTCTCAAACGTTGACGAAACCGTTGCCCTTGCGAAGAGGCTCGGAGGAAAAATACACAAGGAAGCCACGGACATCCCCAAGGTAGGCCGCTTCGCCGTAATCGGAGACCCGCAGGGGGCTTTCATTTCCATTTTTGTACCTACCGAGCCGATGACTCTTCACGACTCCTCCAAACCTGGCGAGTTTTGCTGGAATGAGCTCATGACCAGCGACAGCCTCGGGGCATTCAATTTCTATTCACAACTGTTCGGGTGGAAGATTCTTCAGGAAATGGACATGGGCGCCATGGGGACCTACCGAATTTTCGGCATCGGCGACAAACAAATGGGTGGAATGATGACCACTCCAAAGGGCAACGCGATGCCTCCGACGTGGCTTTACTACACAGAGACAGTTGACCTCGATGCCGCGCTTGCCCGAGCAAAGAACCGCGGCGCTCAATTGATGAACGGGCCAATGGACGTGCCCGGCGGCCGCATTGCCCAGCTAACCGATCCGCAGGGGGCCGTCTTCGCGTTGCACCAGAAGGCTGCGTAGGAATGAGGATCCCTCATCCGGCCCTTCGGGCCACCTTCTCCCGGTGGGAGAAGGAGCTGCGCCACAGGTTCGGTCCTTCTCCCACCGGGAGAAGGTGGCCCGAAGGGCCGGATGAGGGATCCTCAGGGGCCGTTTCCCTCGCGCCGTCTTTACTCCAGATACCTGCGTAAGAACGCGAGCGCTTTTCCCCACGCGTCTTTCGCGTCCGCTTCCCGATAAACTTCCTTGCGGGTGTCATTGAAGAACGCGTGGTCGGCATCCGGATACCGCACGACGCCGCCGCTCCGGCCTGTGCGTTTGATGAACTGTTCCAGCCTGTCCACGTCAGCTGCCGGTAGATGGTGATCCTGTTCTCCGAAGAAATAGAGAACAGGCGCGGTGAGATTCTCCAGCACGGAGTCCGGCGGAATGCGGCCATAGAACGGAGTCGCTGCGCGGATGTCGCGGTTGTGACATGCGAGGTTCAGCGCGAGAAAGCCTCCCATGCAAAAGCCAATCACGCCGATCTTCTCCTTGTCCACGTTCGCGGTGGACTTCAGGTGCTCCACCGCTCCGTTCATTTTTTGAAGACCTTCGGCTGGGTCCAGCGCCATCAGCCACTGACGCGCTTCGGTCGGATCGGTCGTCACTCTGCCGTCATACATGTCTGGGGCCAACGCAGCGAATCCTTCTGATGCGAGCCGCTCGGTCACATCCTTGATGTGCTCGTTCAGGCCCCAGAATTCCTGAAGGACGATCAGGCCGGGCAGCGCCGCAGTATCCTCGGACCACGCGAGAAACCCCATCGCGTCGCCCGCCCCGGTGGGAAATCGAATACTGCTAGTCGAGATGTTCGCCATAAACCGCGGATTCTAACTGTTATACTTTCCGGATGACAAAGGAAGAGTTATTTGAAAAAGCCGTGGATGCCTTCGGAGAGAACAGGCTCGACGAGTCCATCGCTCTCTACCGGCAAGCACTTGAAGTTGACCCAAAATTTCAGGATGCCCTGCACGGGCTCGGCATGGCTCTTTTCAACCACGGCCGACTCTCCGAGGCCGAGGAAACGGCCAAACGCCTCATTGAGATTGACGGCGACGACGTCCTTGCTCATACAAGTCTTTCCATGATCTACCACGCTCAGGGCCGCATAGAAGATGCTGAGAAAGAAGGGAATGTGGCCAAAATCATGGGGTGGAAAGAAGAGCTAAAAAAGGGTAAGAACTCTTAGAAAACTTCCTTTTTTTCATGTGTCCCCGGGTGAGAATCCTCAGGTCTCCAAGAGCGGTACCATCTCCGTTCTAAAGGAAGAGAGACCAGCCGGAGAAGATTCCGGACGGAAATGAGGACGATGTCTGCGGTAAGCACGGATCTTGACCAACTCATTCAGTTCCTCAAGCACGTCAGGTTGTTTTCTGAGATGGGCCCTGAAAGCCTGACCAAGCTCGCTGGTTGCCTCAAAAGCGCAGAGTTCCCGGCACAGGAAGTTATTGTTCGCGAAGGCGCGCCCGGCGTATCGATGTATGTCATCAAATCCGGGCTCGTTGAAGTGCGAAAGAAAGATGCTGTGACCGGCATCGATTTCCTTGTTGCCGAGCTTGGTGAAGGCGCCGCGATGGGCGAAATGGCTCTGCTGACCGGCAGGCCGCGGTCTGCAACCGTCACTACGGTTCAGCCTACCGTTGTTTTCACACTCACTCGCGCAGATTTCCGCAATCTGCTTACGCAGCACCCTGAAATTTCGCTTGGTCTCGCGCGGATTCTCGCCGAGCGGCTTGAAGCGGCCACACGTGAGCAGGTGGGCATTGAACTCTTTAACCTGCAGAAAGGAAACTTTGACGCGGCGATCCTGGGACTGTTGCCGCAGTCGGTTATCCTTCTACACAAGATCGTTCCTGTCTCCTACACGAACAACTCGCTGACGATCGCGATGGTGAATCCCACGAACCTTGTCGCGTTCGATGACGTTCGGCGTTATGTCAAGGGCGCGCTCATCGAGCCCAGAGTGTGCACAGAAGAGGATTTCCGCAGATTCATGGAGACGACTTATCCCCAGGTCCTGGGATTGGATCCTGGAAAGCGAGAGAACCTCGACCGAAGGAACGAAGAGGCTCGGACCGAGCGCAGGCGCGAAGACCGAAGGCGGGACGGGAGGAAGAGTGCCTCCATGTTCGATCAGCCGATGCAGAGTCTTGAAGACCTGCAGAACGAAATCTTGCAGGGCCTCGAAGTTGAGCGGGATGAGGAGGAGAAGCCTCAGGACGTTATCGACCTCGCGACAGCTTCTGAAGATGCGCCCGTTGTCCGCCTCGCAAACAACATTCTCGCGATGGCCATCAAGAAGGGCGCCAGCGATATTCACATCGAGCCTCAGGAGAAAGGAGTGGTGCTCCGCCTGAGGGTGGACGGTGTTCTGAGAGTTGAGAGCATTCTTTCCAAGAAGATTCAACTGCCGCTGGCGTCGCGTCTGAAAATCCTTTCGCGTCTGGATATCGCGGAACGACGTCTCCCCCAGGACGGACGCATATCGATCAGGATCGATGACCGCAGCATCGATTTCCGTGTTTCCACTGTACCCGCCAAGTTCGGCGAAAAGATCGTAATGCGTATTCTCGACAAGAATGCGTCCTTGCTGCCCCTTGATCAGTTGATCGCCCACGGCCCCACGGTGGAGAAGTTCCGGTGGATGATCAATCAGCCCTACGGCATCATCTACGTCACTGGCCCGACCGGGTCCGGAAAAACGACCACGCTGTACAGTTCGCTGAACGAGATCAATTCTCCCGAGGTAAACATCTCGACGGCTGAGGATCCCATCGAATACGATCTCGCCGGCTTGTGCCAGGTTCAAACGCACAAGGACATCGGGCTCGATTTCGCCCGCATCCTGCGGGCATTTCTGCGCCAGGACCCTGATGTGATTCTCGTGGGCGAAACCCGCGACCAGGAAACCGCCAAGATCTCGGTCGAGGCGGCCCTCACCAGACATCTCGTCTTCACCACACTGCACACAAACGATGGCCCGAGCTCTTTTACCCGTTTGCAGGAAATGGGCATTGAGCCATTCCTGATGGCGAACTCCACCATCGGTATTATTGCTCAGCGGCTCGCTCGACGGGTTTGCAAGGCTTGCAAGCAGGAAGTCGAAGTGGACGAGACGACTCTCGGTTATTTCGGTTACACACGGGAAACTTCGCCGCCTTTCTTCAAGGGGCAGGGGTGCGACCGATGCAGCGGCACGGGGTACAAGGGCCGTGTCGGTCTCTACGAATTGCTAGCCATGACGGACGAACTCAAGCGCGCGGTTGCGAGTGGAGCCAACACATCCACTATCACCGAAATCGCAGTGCGGGGCGGAATGAAGACCCTGAAGCAATACGCCATGATTGTGATGGCGGAGGGACTCACGACCGTCGAAGAAGTGCTTAGCAACCTCGTTATCGAAGCGTAGAAAAATCGGGGCCAGGGGCTCCCCTGGCCCCGATTTTCCTATTTAGTGGGCACTGTCTCGGGTTTCTTGGCCGTCAGCACGGCTTCTCTGCAAAACTTCTCGTAGAGTTTCACGTCTTCGGTGCTGCCGATAATCAAAGGCACTCTCTGGTGTAGCGAATCCGGCGTCACATCCAGAATCCGCTGAGCTCCCGTCGATGCATTGCCGCCGGCCTGCTCCACGACCATCGCAAGTGGCGCCGCTTCGTAGAGCAACCGCAGCTTTCCCTTCGGGCCGGGGTAGAGAAAGATTCCACCCTTCAGGAGATTTCGGTGGAAGTCCGCGACGAGTGATCCGATGTAGCGCAGCGAATAGGGACGTCCATCGGACTTCTGGTCGGCCTTGACGTGGTCGACATAGCGACGCGTTCCGGCATCCCATTGATGAATGTTCCCTTCGTTGATGCTGTAAATCTTTCCTCTTTTTGGAATCTTGATGTTTTCGTGCGACAGGAGGAACTCACCAAGACTCGGATCCAATGTGAATCCGTTGACTCCATGTCCTGTCGTATAGACCATCATCGTGCTCGATCCGTAGATGAAGTAGCCCGCAGCGAGTTGTTCGGTTCCCGCTTGCAGACAGTCTTCGAGGACGCCATCGACGCCCGTGGTGATTTTGCGATGGATTGAGAAAATGGTTCCGATACTCGCGTTCACATCGATGTTGGAGGAGCCATCCAGGGGATCAAACATCAGCACGTAACGTCCGCGCTTTCCACCATCGGGAATCGGAATAATTCCTTCCGACTCTTCGGAAGCCATCACGCAGAGGTGTCCGCTATGGCCCATAGCACTGTAGATCGTCTGCTGCGCGAATTCATCGAGCTTCTGCACAGCTTCGCCGTGGACATTGATCTCACCGGTTTCGCCGAGAATGCGTACGAGGCCGGCCTGGTTTACTTCACGCGAAATGATTTTCGCAGCCAGAGTAAGGCTGGTCAGGAGGGCCGTGAAATCTCCGGTCGCTCCGGGATACAGTCTCTCTTCATCGAGAATGTGTTGTTGAACCGTCTTGATCTTGCTCATCTGCACCCCTCTTCCTCCGGAACGTTAGCTTACACTTTTGTCATCTCCGAAGAGCTTTCGTTTTATTTGCTCCATCCATCGTGGCAGCCGCGCCAGGTGGGCCTGCTGCTCAAGGAACTCTTTTAAAGGCCGGACCGGCGTTCCCCATAGCACTTCTCCTCCCCGGATGTGCTTGCCATTCAACACTCCGCCCTGTCCGCCAATGATCGTATTCGCGTCGAGATGGGCATGCTCTCCTATGCCGACCTGTCCGCCGAGAATCGAATGATCGCCAACCGTGGAGCTGCCGGATATCCCCGTTTGTGCGGCAATCACCGTGTGCGCTCCAATCTCGACGTTGTGCGCGATCTGAATGAGGTTGTCGAGCTTTGTCCCTCGTCTGATGATGGTCGTTTCGAGCGAACCGCGGTCGATGCAGGTATTTGCGCCGATTTCCACGTCGTCTTCGATGACCACGCGCCCCACCTGCGGGAACTTTACGTAACGATCGCGATCCCGCACGAAGCCGAACCCATCCGCTCCGATGACAGCTCCGGCATGGATGATCACGTTGCTCCCAATCTCCACGTTGGGATAAATCGTCACTCGAGGGTACAGGATGCAGCCGTCGCCAATCCGCACGCCGGCGCCGATTGTGCACCCTGCGCCGATTCGAGTTCCCTTGCCGACCGTCGCACCGGTTTCAACGATCGCAGTAGGATGAATGAACGTCTCATCCTTCGTTTCTGCATAGAGGTATTCTGCAGCCTTCGCAAAAGACAGCTTGGGGTTTGAAACGAGGATGATGTTCTGGCCCGGTAATTCCCCCGACCTGACAAGGATGCATCCCGCCTTGCTCTGGCGCGCATCGCCGTAAAACTTCTCTTCGGCATAGCTGAGATCGCGGGGGCCCGCATTTCTCAGGCTGGCAACGGCCTCCAGAACAGCGTCGGGTTGTCCTTTCAAGACTCCGCCAAGAAGTTCGGCAAGCTGCTGCGTCGTCCGTTTCATGAACTGCTCTCGAGAAATTCGGAAACGGCCTTTGCGGTATTGTCACCGTGTTCCATGCATGCGGGAACAGACACGCCATGAAGAAAATTTCCAGTCACAAACAACCCGGGAATCTTTGCCAACCCCGCGGCGATGGCTTAGATGCGATGTCAGTGTCCGATGTTGTACTGGGGGATTGCCCGCCGATGTCTGAAGATGGCCACCGGTTCCGGCCGTATCGATGTTTTCAGGAGTCGTTTCAACTCCGCTCCGACCGTATCAAAGATACGTTCGTCGGGCCAGTCATAGACTTCGGGCTTTGTCATGCCTCCAAGAAAGGACGTCAACAGCAGGCGATCTTCGGGCGCTCGGCCGCCGAACAGAAAGGAATTGAAGATCGTTCCAAGAATCACAAGGCGTTCCGACTGCGGAACAAGAAATCCGAATCCTTGCAGCGGCCTCGACAGACTGCTGAGCGGGATCGAGGTGGTCGCAATTACAATCGGCGCGTAATCGATGGCTCCGAGCATCGCAGCAAGGTCCGGATACATCTCGCTCAGGATTTCCGCAGCGCGATAGGCCGGAACCGCAAGCACGGTTGCTCTGGCTTGAACGTCTTTCCCGATCCGGATTCCGGAACACTGCGTTTGAATCGTCAGGGTCTCGGCGATGCGTTGCGTCAACACTTCCATCCCGTCCGGAAATGAAGAGATCGTGCTCCGTCGTGGCGTTGGGCTGTTGCTCTTGGCTTTGGGCTTGGCGCGCAACATGCCCCAGACAACGCTTCCATACTGTTGCTCTATATCGAGTACTCGCGGGAAAACGGCGCCGACGCTGAGGGCTTCGGTGTTCCCGGCGAAGATGCCGGTCACGAATGGCGCGACGAGACGATCGTGAATCTGAGGCCCGAAGCGCCTGCGGAAGAACTTCGCGACGGATTCATCGTTGTTGGACTTTGACCGCACCAGGGGTTCCGCCAGACCGCGGAGGATCCCGCTAACGCTCAGAGGCGCAAGTGGAATAGCTTTCAGCTTTCCGTTGAGGACGATGTAGCGAGGCGATTTCGGATTCGCCGATTCAAGCTCGCTGTCGAGTCCGAGTTCTTCCAATAGCCCAAACGTGTGAGGAGTGGGCAACAAGGAGTTGGGACCCCACTCGACGAGATATCCGTTGATTCTCTCCGATCGAATCACCCCGCCAATGCGGCTTCCAGACTCGAGAACGAGAGTCTTGACGCCAAGCTTCTGGAGGCGATACGCGCAGGTGAGTCCGGTAATGCCGGCACCTACGACGATGACGTCAGCCTGGCTCACGCGAGCGCCTCCTGGACAATGTCCGCGAGCGCGCGGATAAAGCTGGGGTCGCTGTTGAGAGCGGGAACCCTGCGAAAGTTGGCAACACCCGCTTCCTTCGCCACCTTCTGATAAAGAATATCGAGCTCGTAGAGAGTCTCAATATGTTCGGACACGAAGCTGATGGGCACAACAAGGACATTCCGTATGCCTCGCTTGCCGTAGTCCATGATTACGTCGTTGGTCGCGGGCTCGAGCCACTTGACCGGGCCGATTTTGCTCTGGAACGAGAGCTGGTAGGGATTCTTCCGGCCGAGTCGATCCATGATCCGTTCCACCGACGCTTTGGTCTGGTCCAGGTAGGGATCCCCTTCACGCACGTAACTCTCGGGGATACTGTGCGCGCTAAAAAGCAGCTGCACCTTGTCAGGCTCATTGAAGTTTGCCAGTTCCTTTGCAATTAACGCCGAAAACGAATCGATGTAGGTCGGATGCTCCGCCCACGTGGAAATCCATGAGGTATTCAGTGCTTTCATAGCGGGCTGCGCGGCCACGAGACGCCGCAAGGCTTCCGAGCCGGCGCGGGTTGTCGTGAACGAATATTGAGGAAACAAAGGCAGGATCACGAGCCGATCCACACCGCTCTGGGCGACGCGCTGGACCGCATCGGGGAGGAAGGGCTTCCAGGTGCACATGCCGACAAAAGTTTGCGCGTCGAACCCTCGGGCTTTTAGTTCCTTCTCCAGCGCGGCAGCCTGCTCTTCTGTCAAACGCCGCAGCGGAGAACCGCCGCCGATCAGCGAGTAATAACCCTGCGACTTCTTCTTGCGCAGGGTTGCAATAGCGTAAGCAACCGCCTTGCGCAACGGCGACCACTTGATTCGAATGATCTCGGGGTCCGAAAATAGCCGGTATAGAAAAGGTTTGACGTCGCGCAACGATTCCGGACCGCCCAGGTTGAAAACCAGAACGCCGAGCTTCATTGTTTATGCCGATAGGATTTCACGAAATCGACAAGCGCCTTAGCGTTTTCGACGGGCGTCGTAGGGAGAATTCCATGCCCCAGATTGAAAATGTGTGCGTCAGGGCCCGCGTCTTTCAGGATTCGTTCGGCGGTGGCCGTTAGATTCGCCGTGGAGCCGAGCAGGGCACACGGATCGAGGTTGCCCTGAAGCGCAACGCGATCTCCAACCCGGTCGCGCGCCTCTCCGATCGGGATGCGCCAATCCACGCTGAGAACGTCAGCTCCCGAGGATGCCATCGATTCCAGGATCGCCGAACACCCATTGATGTAGAGAATTCGAGGCACGCGGTTCCCGATCTCCGCGAAGATTCGACGCGTGACGGGCAATGCGAACGTTTCGTAGTCGTGACGCGTAAGCTCGCCGGCCCACGTGTCGAACAGCTGAACTACCTGGGCTCCCGATTCGATCTGAAAGCGCAGATAAGAAATGATCGTCGATGCCAGGCGGTCGAGGAGTGCGCGCAGGGTTGCCGGTTCGCTGAATGCCATTTTCTTGATCTCGGCAAAACTTTTCGAACCGCCGCCTTCAATCATGTAGGAGGCGAGCGTCCACGGCGCCCCGGAGAAACCGACCAGCGGAACCTCATCTTTAAGGTCGCTTCGTAATCGCCTCAGAATGGCGCCGACGAAAGGCATCTCGTCAGCGGGGTCGGGATTACGTAGTTTCTGAACGTCGGCGCTCGTGCGCACCGGTTGGGCGATTTCCGGCCCCTTGTCTGTCAGTTCAACAGCGACTCCCATTGCCTCCACGGGAATGAGGATGTCGGAGAAGAAGATGACAGCGTCAACGCCCACGATTCGCAGGGGCTGCAGGGAAACTTCTGCTGCAAGATCGACGTTCTTGCAGAGTTCCAGGAATGAGACCTTCTGCCGTATGTCGCGGTAGTCTTTGAGGTACCGGCCGGCTTGCCGCATCATCCAGACGGGTGTCCTGTCGACCGGTTCGCGACGGCAGGCACGTATAAGCCTGTCGTTCATCATTAAAGTCACTGAAATCCGTATGATACAATACGCCGGTTTATGGCGACATCCGAAACCTCCGCGGAGGCGCACGCGGTGGCTGCCAATGCTTCGACTCCGCCTCAGGTTTCCATCGTGGTTCCCGCCTATAATGAGGCGGCCCGCATCGGCGAATCCATTCGCAAAATAGAAGAATTCCTGAAGAACATGCCCTGGACTGCGGAAGTTATCGTCGTCGATGATGGCTCCCGCGACGACACCGCTGCCGTCGTTCGCAGCATGAATTTTTCGGGCCTCCGCGTCCTCCGAAACGATCCGAATCGTGGCAAGGGATTCGCTGTAAAGACCGGGGTTCTCGATGCCCTGGGGGAATACGTCCTTTTTACGGATGCGGACCTTTCCGCCCCAATCGATGAACTCGAGAAGCTTCTCGAGGCCGCGAAGGAACAGCGCGCGGATGTGGTCATTGGCTCGCGTGCAGTCGATCGCTCCTATATCGAGAAACATCAGTCTCGAGGGCGCGAGCTTGGCGGAATCGTTTTTAATCTGATGGTGAAAACGATACTGGGACTGAAAATTCACGATACCCAGTGCGGATTTAAGCTCTTCAGGCGATCGAAGGCGATTCCGGTGTTCGAGATAATGACGATTACCGGCTTCGGGTTCGACCCCGAACTGTTGTTTCTCTCAAAGCGCGCAAAACTCAAGATTCTCGAGTTGCCGGTCCGCGGGAGTCATGCCGAAGGATCGAAGATCCGTTTCATGAGAGACAGCGTTCGCATGTTCTCAGATCTGATTCGCATCCGCTGGAATCAGATCGCAGGGAGATACTCATGACCTTGCTCTCGGTCAACATCGACCATATCGCGTCTATTCGACAGGCGAGACAGACGACGGAGCCTGATCCGGTCGAGGCTGCAGTGATTTGCGAGCTCGCGGGCGCGTATGGCATCACAATTCATCTTCGCGGTGACCGTCGCCATATTCAGGAACGGGACCTCAGACTTCTTCGGCAGACCGTAAAGACAAAGCTCAACGTGGAGATGGCCACGACCGACGAGATGATTGAGATGGCCTGCGAGGTACTTCCGGATCAGGTGACTCTCGTTCCAGAACTGCCGGGAGAAGTGACGACTACAGGCGGTTTGGATTGCACCAGGAATCTTCAAACCATCGCGACTGCGATCGAACGTTTGAAGTCGGCGGGAATGGCGGTAAGCCTGTTCATCGATCCGGAGGAACATCAGATTCGCGCTGCCGATGATTTGGGCGCGATGGCGATCGAGCTGAATACCTCTCGCTACTCCGATGCGACATTGACGAATCGTCCCCGCGCCGCCGGCATCGAGGAACTCGCTGCTCTCCGCCGCGCAGCGGAATTCGGGGTCTCGCGTAATCTTCAAGTGCTGGCCGGACACGGTCTCACCTATCGCAACGTGCGCGCGATCACCGAAATCGAACAAATTATCGAACTCAATATCGGGCACAACATCGTAGCCCGCGCCGCGTTGGTCGGGCTTGATCGCGCGGTTCGAGATATGCTCGCGCTGCTCTAATTCGGGTGAGGCACCTCGTACCCCGAATTCTGTAAGATGCCATACTGCTGTTGCCCTAGGACTCTACTCCCGTAGTCTTGCTTCTCAAATCAGGCGGATTTCCACGATCGACCAAACAGTGCTTTGACTGATTCTTTTTCGGATGTATTGTGCCACCAAAATGTATCCGTCCGAGGGGGGAGTCTCATGAACAGTCTCAACGTTCGTTTAGCGTCGTTGTTGGCTTTGTTATTTGTGGTTCCTGTACTCAGCCAGTCGACGAACGCTACAGTTTCAGGCACCATCACAGATCCCAGTGGCGCACTCATCCCGGGAGTGACAGTCACCGCCACGAACACGGCGACGGGAGTGGCCGCCACAGCCATAACCAATGAATCCGGAGCTTACAATTTTGCGAGCCTTTTGCCAGGCCCATATAAAGTGAGCGCGTCGCTTCCGGGATTCCAGACTTCGACTTACACCGATGTACGTCTGGGCAATGCCGACAGAGTCCGGTTGAACTTTATGCTGACCGTTTCCAACGTGAACACGGCGGTTGAAGTGAGCGTTGCGGCGGACACGCTGCTGGCAGTATCGAGCGCATCCGTTGGCGAAGTCATCAACCAGCAGCGCGTCTCTGACTTGCCAACGTCAACAAACAACGTGCTGGACTTGTACCGCCTCATACCCGGCATCCGGATTGACGATACAGGGAACACCGGCAGCGTCTCAGGACTGGGCGGGCTCGGGACGGTCAATATCACTCGCGACGGAGTGGACAATGTTGGCGCGGCTCGCTTTGGAGCAAGCCTTACTGGCGCTACCTACATGAGCCCCGACCTGATTGGCGAAGTGCGTATCGTTGTTGCCCCTATCGACGCGGAAATGGGTCGCGGCAACGGGCAATTTCAGTTTATGACCCGATCCGGCAGCAGTCAGTTTCATGGTACGGCCGCTTGGACAGTGCGAAACACGGCGTTGGACGCGAATACCTGGGCCAACAATAGAGCGGTGGATCCCAAGACCGGCGCGTGGAAGCCAACGGAGCCAAACTGGTATAACAATCATCAGTTCACGGCAAGCGTTGGTGGACCGATCGTCAAGAACAAGACCTTCTTCTTCGCGTTGTGGGACAACACCCTTATCCACGGACGCACCACTCAAAATCCTGTTGTGCTGACGCCATGCGCGAGAAACGGCATTTTTCGGTATTTTGACAATTGGAACAACGGGAACTTTTTCACGACGCCGCAGACCACAGGCACCACGCCTACAATTCCAGTAGTCGACGCAATCGGCAATCCTGTAATGCCGACAAACAATCCGAACACCGCACCATTCAATGGCAGCCCGTTCACGGGGTCTCTGCATTATGTGAGTCCCTTTGGAACTGTACTGAATCCCACCGCGTTGAACGCGGACTGTTCGAACGCTCAGATCGGTCCAGCGTCGACCCCAACCGGCACCTGGGACCAATATCGGAAGGGCCTGGATTCCACAGGATTCGTGACGAAGCTTCTCGGCACGATGCCAGTGCCAAACAACTACGAAGTGGGTGACGGACTGAATACAGCTGGTTATCGCTGGACACGCAATGAAAATAGCGGCAGCGAAAATATCTTTGCCGTCGGTCCCACCGTTTCTGCCATCAGCGGCGACGGCCGCAAGCAAATTAACGCGAAGGTTGACCACAATTTCAATTCAAGCAATAAGGCCTCGGTGAGCTATACGTATGAGAGCTCCTCGGGAAATGCCAACTTAGAAAACTGGCCCGGCGGGTTTCGCGGAAAATCCTTCAGGCGCCCACAACTCCTCGCTGTGAATTTCACATCAACCCTATCGCCGACGCTCATCAACGAAGCGCGGGTAGGTATGCGACGTGTGGGAGGAAACACGTCAAACGGTCTGACCAACCCGGATACCGGCACGGCAAACCAGGCGTTCTTTCCGAACTATGCTGGATATCCGGTCATGATCGGTCTGGGAACCGGCAATGTGAACTTCCAGTCCAACCAGATACTGGGCGGAGGTACAACTGCGGATTACCGCGACCTTACAAATCTATGGTCGTTCACGGACTCGATAGGCTGGACGAAAGGGACGCACGCCTTCAAATTTGGCGGTGAGCTTCGTCTGACCCACAGCCTCGGTTACGATGCGGGAATCAACCCGACGTCAATACCGCGTGCGATCGGCGGAGACGCACCCAATGCTCTAATTCCGGGGAATGCAATCAGCAACACGAACCCCGCTTTTACGGGTCTCGCGGGGACGAACGCATCGGGCAATAACCAGACGTTGCGAAATCTGATGAGCTTCCTCTCAGGCTCTCTCAATCAGGTCACGCAGTTCTTCTACATGCAGGATCCCACTAATTTCAACACGTTCGAAAACTATCTCACCTATCCCAACAGAGTTCGAGACACTGTGCAGAACGAAGGCGACATCTTCGTCAAAGACGACTGGAAGATCGCGAAGAGTTTGACACTGAATCTTGGCCTCCGTTGGGAACATTACGGCGTGCCGTACGAGTCGCATGGTCTCATGGTTCTACCGACCGAGGGACCCGCCGCGATTTTCGGAGTCTCCGGACGAAGCTTTGATTATTGGATGAAGCCCGGAATTCGTGCGGATTTGACCATACCTCAATTTGTCGGCAAGAACTCTCCAAACCCGGATACCCCGTGGTATCGGAATGACTACAGCAATTTTGGACCGGCGGTCGGTTTCGCCTGGCAGGTTCCGTGGCTTGGCGCGGACAAGACGACTGTGCGCGGCGGTTTCCAGATGACTTTCCAGCAGGGGCAGGTTCCTAACGCCCTCACGCAGGAAAACATCGTGCCGGGCAGCACTTACGCAGCCAACTATCAGGGAGATCCCTCGAATGCTCCATACCTGGACCTGACGAGTGTCCAATCTGTTATTCCCACTCCGGTGCCCATTAAGCCGATGCAGGGGGTTCCGATCTACGACAGGCAGCAGCAAATCTATGTCCCCTCAGGCACAGTCCGAAATCCTTATGCAGAGAACATCACGCTCTCCGTCACCAGGAGCATCAACTCGAAGCTCACAGTGGATCTGCGCTATATCGCTACGCTGGGCAGGAGACAGTGGAACGTGGCTTTCGATACAAATGTGCCGAATTTCCTGTACAACGGGCTGAAGGAAGCATTTGACGCAGCCCGCGTCGGAGACGACAGCAATCCCGCGCTGCAGGTGCTCGAGCAAATGTTTCAGGGCATCAACATTGCGGGCTGCACCGGTTGCGGTCCGGTGGGCTCCACGGTGGGTGGCGTCTTGCAAACCGCCGGCATGCACCTGCGCGCCAGTTCTACCTTCCAGAACAATCTTGCAAATGGGAATTACTTTGGTCTGGCAACGTCCTTGAACACCCTGAACTACACCAAGTCTTTCAGCGGCAATTCCGGCCTTCCAGATCCTCCCCCCAATTCCCGCGGCAGTGTAATTCGGTACAACGGGTTTCCGGAAAACTTCGTCGTGACCAACCCGCAATTTACAAGCACGTACATGATCGCGAGCATGAACAACAATCAGTACCACTCCCTGGAAACGCAGGTCACCCTGCGGCCCTTGCACGGCTTAACGATGCAGGGCAGCTACACCTGGAGTAGAAACAACGGTTTGTCCGGCGGCGCCGGCCTCGGCAACAGCTATACGAATCCGACCGACCGTCATGCCGACTACACCATACTTGGCGATACTCGAACGCACGACTTCCGGACAAATGGGTCATTCGACCTGCCGATTGGTCCCAACAAGCTCTTCTTTGCCAGCAGTTCCGGTGTTGTGGCGCGAATTATTGAAGGCTGGAAAACCGGCTGGGTCGTGAACCTGATCAGCGGGGCGCCGTCAAACATCACGGCGCAAAACATGTTGTACGCTTCCGGAACTCCGGATGTTGTCGGACCATTCGATCCGAAGGACGTTGGCGTCAAGTGGGGCTCGGGATCCAGCGCCACCAGCGCGAACTACTTCGAGCCCGGCATATTCCAGACCGTTCAGGATCCGCAATGCGCCGGAGTGACAACAGCGCAGAACCTGAACACGCTTTGCACTTTAAACGCAGTCAAGGATACGCGCACCAACCAGATCGTTCTGCAGAATCCGCTTCCCGCAACGCGTGGCACTCTTGGACAGCGCGCGATCCAGGTGCCGGGAATCTGGCGATTTGATATGAACTTGCAGAAGGCTGTTCAGCTGAGCGAATCCAAGTCGATCGAATTCCGGATCGATGGCAGCAACATTCTCAATCATCCGGAGCCTGGTACGCCGACGCTCAGTATCAACAACACAAACTTTGGAATGATCACAGGCAACGCAGCAAAAACGACAGCACATCGTCAATTCATGGGCCAGCTTCGGTTCAGGTTCTGATACGCCGACGGCGTGAAGTTGAGATAGCCAGGGGTTAGCGAGTAAGCGAGCGCAACCCCTGGTAATTGTTTGAGAGTGCTCCAGCACCACTGGAGTGGTGCGAGGGCTTGGTAGCATAAGTACGTCTCGTCGAATACTCGCACCCTTTTCCGGGTGCGACCGTCATCATCCTTAGGTTTACCAGGGGTTGCGCTCGCTTCACTCGCTTAATCCCTGGCTAATCTCCTTTCACGCCTTCGGCGTGCTCTATAATTCTCACGTGGCGAACTCATCTCAAAGACTCCGCGACTGGCTGGAGATTCTCGTTCAGAAGGGAGGTAGCGATCTCTTTCTTGTTGTTGGCCAGCCCGCGGCGATTCGCGTGACCGGCGCGGTTTTGCGACTTGAAGAGCCACCTCTGGAGGGACAGGAAATTCAAGACGCTGTCCTTGGATCGTTGCCGCCTCACGCCGCAGAAGCCTATCGAAACGTCGGGTACGCGGACAGTTCCCTGAGGTTGATGGGCCTCGGCAGGTTTCGCATCAATCTGCATCACGAGCGAGGACGCCCCGCCGCAACGATTCGCGCGTTGGCTGCACGCCCGCCGCGATTCTCGGAGCTAAATCTTCCCACTAGCATTCTCGCCCTTAGCCGGATTCCCTATGGTTTGGTTCTCGTCGGTGGGCCTACCGGTTCCGGCAAGACCACCACACTTGCGGCCCTTGTCGATGAAATCAACCGGCGTGATGCCAAGCACATCATTACGATCGAAGATCCGATTGAGTACGAACACGCTCAGCACCGCAGCATTGTCGAGCAGGTGGAAATCGGCATCGATGCGCCAGACTTCCCGACGGCGCTGCGTTCTGCCGTGCGTCAAGCCCCGGATGTGATCGTTATCGGAGAGATGCGGGATCCGGAAACGATGAGGATGGCGCTCACCGCAGGAGAAACTGGCCACCTCGTGTTCTCGACGCTGCACACCGGTGACGTCACTTCAACCATCGCGCGTGTTGCGGATTCCTTCCCACCGGAGCGTCAGGGAACGATCCGGCAGGAGCTTTCCATATCGCTCGCTGCAGTCATGACGCAGAATCTTCTGCCTCGTATGGGGGGCGGTCGCGTTCCCGCTGCTGAGCTTTTGATGATTGGATATGGCGCGAGACAGCACATCCGAAAGAACGCGCTGCAGCACCTTCATCAGGAGATCACGATCACGCGTCAGAATGGCTCGTTCACTTTCGAGGAATCTCTCGCGGTTCTCGTCCGGCAAAAGTTTGTCACCGCCGCGGAAGCGCGAGGAAGAACGGTCCATCCTGAGGAACTCGACAACCTGCTTCGCGGGTAGCCGGGAACTCAAAACACTCCCGCAATGATGTCCACAATGGAGGATGTGGCGTCGTCCAAGAGAATCACATTGTCCCCAACCAAAATGCGCCGGTTCCCGTCGGGCAATTTGGGCAAGATTCCTTCAAGGACACCCGGCAACGGCTGCAGCTTGTTTTCAAGCCCGGGAGGGAGTTTCCCATCCTTTGCGAGCAGCTGCTGCAATGATGGCGGCAACTGTTCGCGGTTGGCGAGATCTGGAGGGAGGGCCCTCAAATTGTCGGAATCGTGGAACCAGTCGAGGATGTAGCGGCGCTCTTCGACGCCGAAACCCACGACAATCGATATGGATCGGACAGCTCTGGCTGCGGGTTCTCTTTCGATGCTCCGGCTCCGCCCTAGAATCCCTTCTGCGGAAGCGCCGGTAGCCATTGAAACCACCACAAGCAAGGCTGCAACTCGTCTTCGCATAGCAACCTCCGGCCTGTGAAAGTAATGTGGGGTCATCTTCCATACAACCGAAACTGAGATCTTAGCGGCGCGTGCGAACACCAGTACGGCTATCCCATTGAAGAGTCTTGTCGTTGCGCGGCAAAGGAGCCTCCGGTATTTCTCCATTAGACACCCCGTAATTCCAAGTTGACGGGCAAATGCCGACATATCTTGCATACCCCCCCAACCCACCCTGAAATTTTGGATAACCGATGGCGATGAGGCAGCCATTTTCTGCCACTCGGTCCAGGTTTGCCACACCTTCCGCCTGTGCAAATCCCTGGTGCATCAACCAGTGTTCGCCCTCGAGATTTGGTGTCGTATCGGTATCCAGCGGCTCATGACCGTGAAACAGGATGTGCCTCTGCTCGTGCAGGAATTTCAGCGCGTCAAGCGACACTCCTGGAAACACGGTTTGCTTCGCGAGTTCTGGATTGGGCCATCCCTTGGACCAATCCGACCGGACCATGACGACTGCACCCTCGGGAATTCGTCCGCGTTCCATTTCCCATCGCTCGATGTCCGCGACCTTGAGGTGGTATCCGGGATCTTTTGCAACCTGCGCAACGATGGAAATCACAACAAGAGGTCGCAAAGTGTAGGTCGCCGGCAGTTCGTCGATGGAGGGGAATTCCGGAGCCCAATGAGCCGGCGGGTCAAGCTGGGTGCCGAATTGGTCTGTGGAAAGCTGATAGGCAGTCGCCTCGAACCCCTCTTTTGCATACGTGTAAGGTTTGCCGGTTTGTGGATCCGCCGCCGCCGCGAACCGCGACGGGCCGAAGCCTTTCCACACCGGAATTGCCGGAGTTAGCGTATGCGTAAGGTCGATATATTTGGCGGTCTTTAGTGATTCATCGTATACGCGCCACAACCCCGGGCTGGTGGCCGTCGCGTTTTTCGGTGCATCAGGCGGAGGAGTTGAACACGATACTGAGATCGCGGTGATTATCAGCGCCAGCCATTGAACCAAAGCTTTCTTCATTGCTTCACCTCGAAGGAAATCGGGGCCAGACCATAACAAATAACAATTATCGGTTAACCATTAACAAAGCCTTCTCTTTAGTTCTTTCCATGCTTTGTTAATAGTTAACGGATAATTGTTATTTGTTATGGTCTGGCCCCGATTTCCTAATTCAATCACCTGTGAGAAGATTGAGGACATGGCAAAGCCGCTGTTCTCGCCCAAGTCCGTCTTCTGGAGAGTCAATCGTGAGATGGCTTGTGCCTTCGCTGCGCCGCGAGCGGTGCTGATGCAGATCGCACATCCGCTGGTGGCTGCTGGCGTTGCGGAGCACAGCGATTTTCGAAAACACCGGTTTGCCCGGCTTTATCGAACCTCGATGGCGGCGGCAGCGATCACATTTGGCAGCCGAGACTTCGCGCTTCGCGCCGTACGCACCATCAATCAGAAGCATCGACTGGTGCACGGCGTGTTGAAGGAGCCGGCAGGTATTTTTTCTGCAGGCACTCCTTACGATGCCAACGATCCAGATCTCAAGCTGTGGGTCTTGAGCACGATTACGGACTCCACCCTGTTTGTTTACGAGTTATTCGTCTCGAAGCTGTCGGCAGGAGATCGCGAGCAGTACTACACCGACAGTCTGAGAGTCGCTGAGCTGTTTGGAATACCTGAACAAATCGTGCCTCCAACCTACGACGACTTTCGTGTTTACTTCGATCGCATGATGGATGGAGATGTCATCCAGGTCAGTGATCAGGCGAAGAAGATCTATCGCGCGTTGTTCGAGCGTACGCCGTCCGGATTGCTGTTGTTTGCGGGAAGCGCGCTCAGCATCAGCTTACTGCCACAACGTTTGCGCGAGGCTTATGGTTTTGGGCGGAAGTCTTCCCGGAACAGTTTGTGGCAACGCATTCCGCCAGTCTGCCGGGAAGTGCGGCGGTTCACTCCATCGTTGTTGTGTGCCAATCCTGCTGCGACGCTGTCGCAATTGCTGCTATAGGGCACGGAAGTTCAGATAGTCCAATTCAAGATTTCGACTTTCGAACCTCCAATGCAGGAATTTTCAATTTCAAAATTCCTCATCCCTATTGAAGCCTTGGCCCCGTTCCTCACTTCTTCGCCGTCTTTCGGGTTCTCACCCACGCCGTGATCCGCTCAAGCGCTGCCCGATTCTCACCCGCAGTCTTGCCCGGGTCATACCCGAAGTCCTGGCCTGATTCCTTCTTAATCGATTCCAACGCCTCGCTCTGCAGCAGGACTGGTTCGTCGCCTTTGAGCATTTCAAGCAGCGCGTTGTATCCGGCGTTGTCCTTGAGGTTGACGAGCGCCTCAGCGAGAGTGAGCTTTAAAAACGGATCGTGATCTTTTTGTAGAGCGGCACGCAAAGGAGGAGCTGCCTGGGGATCGTTTGTTTGTCCGAGCGCCTTCGCAAGCGCTTCGACGACTTGATCGGACTGAGTCCTTTCCAAAAGCGCTGCGAACGCCGGGACAATGCGCTTATCTTCGACACCAACGAGATGGGAGATTGCGTCCAGTTGATTCGCGGGCTCGTCATGACTCAATTCTTCCAGCAGCCGATCCACAACCGAGACGCTGCTGGCGCCCTCAACGGCCGCGCCTTTTCGAAAACTCGATAGCGTTCCGAAGAACACAATACCGATGACAAGGAGTATTGCCACATTAGTGGCTGCCCGTGCCGGCGCCGGAGAATGCTTAATCGAATACGTCGCGCCGGACACAATGAGGAACGACGCCAGCGTCATGACAACCGCGGGTCCCGTCGGATAGTCGGATGCAAACGACCAGAGAATTCCGGCGATGCTTGCGGAGAGAGCGATAGTCCATCCGATCAACAAACGGCCCTTGATCGTATCGCTCCACATTTGCGCAATAACGGCAGGAATCACCAGGTAGGAGAACACCAGAAGCACACCGGCTATCGCCACCGAGCGCGTGACGAGAACGCCGAAGGTCATGTAAAAGAGCATATCCCAGATGCGAATGTTGATGCCGGAGGCCTGTGCGGCTTCTGCATCGACAGAGATGGCGAGAAATTTCCGCCGGAAAATGATGTGAAAGATTCCAACGAGAGAATAGAGAATGGCGTCGTGGATGATCGTTGGAATCGAAACCAACAGGATGTCGCCGACAAGCATGTGCTTGAGCTCTTCGCCCCCCGTTGGAGACTTCGAAAGAATCAGCACAGCGGCCGCCGAGGCCGCTGCATAGACAATGCCTATAAACGCTTCCTGGGGCACACGTTCTTTGCGCATTCGCGCGATGGAAAACAGACCTGCGCCGGCGAAAGTGAACGCGAGCGAGAAAAGCGCGACGACGAGATCGTCGCCCGCAACATTGGCGTCGTAGCCGAGCGTTGTCGCGTAGGTGGCGCCGAGTGCGGCAATCTGAGCAAGCGCGAGATCCACGAAAATGACTTTTCGAGCCACGACGTGGATCCCCAGATAAACGTGAGTGATCGAAAGAATCAGGCATGCCAGCAGCGGCACCAGCATCCATCTCCACTCCATAAGGAATTCCATAATTCAGCCTTTCGCCTAGTCTGCGCTCTTGCCGAGCGCGGAGGTCATGGACTTGATGAGATGGTCGATCAGCGCGAAGTACGTCTTGATCGTAGGCTCACCCTCGACCTGGTTTGGAAGAATGACGACCTTCGCGCCCGTCTCGCGCGAGATGTTGTTCGGCAGCGCCGGGTCATAGAAGTTATCGACGAGAATCAGCGGAATCTTGTCCGCCTTGATCTGGTCCGTGACGTGTCGTACGTGTTGCGGTCCCGGAGGAATTCCAGGGCGTTCCTCGATGGTGCCGACGAGTTTCATCCCAAAGGCGCGCGCAAAATACGCCCAAACCTTATGGAACTCGTATGCCTTCACGCCATCCAGCGCCTCACCTTGTTTCAACCAGCCCCCCGTCTTTGTTGAAAGGGGTTGACCGCCGAGCTTGGTCGTTTCGAGAAATGTTCGAAGCTCACCTGTTTGAACAAGACGTGTGAGTTTCTGAATTCCGACGAGCTTCACGAGCTCTTCGCCAAACATCGCGTTGTCTAAGCGCTTATCGAAATCGGCTTTCCGCTGATCATAGTAATCCGCGCCTGACGGATCGACTCGCTTGAGCGCCTCCGCGATGTTGTCGGCCTCCTGTTTGGCGAGGAGAGGGTCGAGCCACACGTGGGGATTGCCCTGCGGATGAATGTCTCCCATCTCGCGCGAAAGCACGGATGGGATCTCGAGCGCGGCCACACCGGTTGACGCGACAACGCGGCCGGGGCTGCCTTTTGCGATCCTTGAATTACCGGATCCGTTCACGACCTCGTCGGCCCAGAGCTCAAGAGAGAATCCGTTTTCGACGAAGAGAGTAGCATCGCGGGTGCGCCTCATCAAAACTGGTGTCGGCGTTACGAAATGCGGATCCTGATCGCCGCGCGCAAGCGCGACAACATCGACACGCGTCCCACCGACTTCTTCGGTCAGAGCCTTCAGGGTAGGAAGGGTACAGATGACCGTGACCTTTTTCGCCTGCGCCGACGCGGACGGAACCGCGAGCATTGCAACAAGGATGGCTGTTAACAGTGTTTTCATGAGATCTCCCTTCTATTTGTTTACCCAGAACGGTTCCGGCGGGTGAGCGCCAAAAATCCAGTTCAACTCTGCGAAGAACGTGTTGCGATGGTCTTCACTCGGGATGTCGCTCCAGCGGCGCTCGAAGTCAAAGCGTAGACGCAGGAATTCGCTGAAGTAGTACGAGAAGTAGGGCGTCACGCTCTTCCGCTGCAGCAACGGATCATTGATCGAGTCGGTGTAATCGAAGCGCACGCCCGCATACTTGCGCCTGTCGAATTGCCATTGGGTGAAAACGCTTGTGCCGTTGGGACGCTGCGCGTTGCCTCCCGCGCTTGGTGAAACCACGGGATCCGAAAACATGATCTCGCCGCCGAGAAGATAGGATTTCCATTCGCCCTGCCGGAACGGCTTCCACCGATACATAAAATCGATGGCGTGCATACGCGCGATCGGCGTTGTGTCGGTGCCCGGATGCCAGTAGCTTGACCATCCCAGTTCCGCGTTGTGCGTTCCCTTAATTGTTGTGAACCACCGCAGGTTGCCAAGGTATGCCATGCGGTGATTCCAATTCGGAGAAATCGCCACGTCGCCGCCCGTAAGGACCTGCAGTTTTGCGTTGAGCGATTCGTTCTCGCTCCAGGGCGTCGGAATGTAGAAATCCGTGGACACCCCTTGGGAAACGAATCCGTCCTGCCCAAGAAACTCTTCCGTTAGTAACGATCGTGTCGATTGCGGCAGATCGTGGGTGTGGAGGGTATTGAACTTCCCAAACGACGGGCGGAAGCGCCCGATTTGAAACTTCAATCCGAGAGGTTGTGAGTTCAGGAACGGAAGCTTTCGGAGGTTA
>Ga0163162_10001016_pt1 | contig 26076 bp, 18 predicted proteins | sample S55metaG_FD_115310 | JGI IMG/M metagenome (GOLD analysis project Ga0163162, IMG submission 115310) | Switchgrass rhizosphere microbial communities from Kellogg Biological Station, Michigan, USA - S5-5 metaG | ecosystem: Host-associated > Plants > Roots > Rhizosphere > Soil | place: USA... | reverse complement strand
TTCATTCTTTGAGTCTTGGTGACTTCGTGGCTATATTTTGCCACAAAGACTCTAATACTCAAAGTAAAACCTTGCGTTTTTGCGTGAGACTCTCTACGAAGTTATAAGTTGATTGGCAGAACTTTCACGCGCAATTCTCGCAGTAACAACAGTTGAAGCTATAAAATACGCAATCAAAAAATATTTAATTCCGGGAACCAGGGCACTGGCGCCAAACCAGTCGTCCTGTACATAAATGATCGCGAGGCCAAATATATTTTTTGCCACTTCCCATAACCATGCCATCGGATGGCGGTCCATTAATTCTGTCAGCGCATATACAAACAGGAAAATAAATCCGCCGTACAGGAACATGCCGGGCGAGCCGATCTTGGCGATGGTTCCAAATAAATAACTCACGAACAGCAATAATAAGATGAGCTGAAACCAGCTCCAGGCCAGCAATGTAGGTGTACTGGCGGGATTGTATTTTTCAAATTGATAGGGATCGGAAATTTTGTATACCGGGTAGCGTTCATCAACATCCGCCGGTCGCCATCCCGTGGGCATAAACCAGATCCTGAATTTGTCTTTTACACTTTTTGTGCGCCAGGCATCTTTGATCAACAACCAGAGATGCTGAAAATTTATTTTAATGGGATTCCAGGTGGCAGCCGGTCTGGTAATGCCGTACACAGGTTGTTTGTCAGGCAATTCAGCCTGGAAGGTGCCGAATAATTTATCCCAGAATATGAAGATCTGCGAAAGATTTTTGTCCAGGTATTCGGGATTGATGGCGTGATGAACCCGGTGATGTGAAGGCGTTACGATAATATGTTCCAAAACACCCATCTTTTTAATATGCTGGGTGTGGTACCAAAATTGCGCGAACAAATGTAGCGGCGCAACAATGGCTACGACCTGTGTAGGAACCCCCAGCAAAGCGGCGGGCAGTAAAAAGATGGTGAAGAGATTCACAAACTGTGAAATACTCTGGCGGAGTGCGCAGGCCAAATTAAATTCTTCGCTGCTGTGGTGAATGATGTGGTTATTCCAGAAGAAATTCACTTTGTGGCTAATGCGGTGCACCCAGTAACCCATCAGGTCGAGCGCCATAAATGCGATGATATAAGTCCAGACAGTTGATTTAACATGAAAAATCGCAATGTGTTCAACCATCCACTGGTAGCTGATGATGGAAATGCTGAGTCCGAGTACGTCCTTGGTAACATTGGTAACGCCTGAGGTTAAACTTGAAATCATGTCCATATTTCGGACAGTGTCCCTGCCTTTCCGTGCGCCCCACCATTTTTCAAGCAGGACCAATCCAAGGAAAATGGGCATCGCAATCAGGAGAATTTTACCGTAGGTTTCCATTCCCCGCAAAGGTAAGAAATTAGGATATTGTGCAGAGTTTCGCGCCAAGACGCAAAGACTTTGCGACTTCGCGTGAAAACGACCAGAAAACAATCATGAATCACACATTCCATTGCATCGACGCCCACACCTGTGGCAATCCCGTCAGGCTGGTAAAATCAGGCGGTCCCGTACTCGTGGGCGCCAATATGAGCGAAAAGCGCCAACACTTTCTCCGTGAATTTGACTGGATCAGGAAGGGACTGATGTTTGAGCCCCGCGGACACGACATGATGAGTGGAAGTATTCTTTACCCACCCCATGATCCCGAAAATGATGTGGCCGTTCTTTTTATTGAAACCAGCGGATGCCTGCCCATGTGCGGGCATGGTACCATCGGCACCATTACCATCGCCATCCAGGAAGGACTCATTCAGCCCAAACATCCCGGCAAAGTGAGAATGGAAGCGCCGGCGGGATTGGTAGAAATAGCATATAAAATGAATGCCGCTAACACAAAAGTGGAGAGCGTGAAATTAAAAAATGTCCCTTCCTTTCTTTATGCGGAAAATCTGTCGGTTGAATGCCCGGATTTAGGTAAATTGAAGGTTGATGTGAGCTATGGTGGAAATTTCTATGCAATTGTTGACACGCAGGAAAACTTCATAGGATTGGAACATTACCGTGCCGACCAATTGATCAGCTGGGCGAGGACAATGAGAGACCGCATCAATGAACATTACAGCTTTGTACACCCGGAGAATCCCACGATTCGCGGATGCTCGCATGTGCTGTGGACGGGTGCTGTTTTGAATAAAACATCAACGGCAAGAAATGCCGTTTTTTACGGCGATAAAGCCATCGACCGCTCACCCTGCGGTACCGGCACCTCCGCCAGGATGGCGCAGTGGTTTGCCAAAGGCCAATTGAAAAAGGGCGAAACATTTATCCATGAAAGTATAATCGGCTCAACTTTCAACGGAACCATTGAGGAAGAGCTGACCGTTGCGGGACGACCAGCCATCAGGCCGGGAATAGAGGGATGGGCGAAAGTGTATGGACAAAACACCATTTCAATAGATCCGGACGACGATCCTTATGCATATGGATTCAGTGTAATATAAATACACCACCAATCATCTAATCAACCAACATTCCAAAGCAAATGAAAAAGCAAGCCCTTTATCACTTCCTATTTGCAGCAGGCATTATTTTGGTATTTTCCTGCAACAGTGGTAACAACGAAACTGAACAATCCACAAAAGACAGTATGGTAAACACACCGGCTTATATGCTAATGCAGGAGCCTTTTGGTAAAATTGATTCAATGGAAGTGATCCGCTACTCCATCACAAATCCCAATGGCATGGTGGTAAAAATCCTCAACTATGGTGGCACCATTACCAACATCATGGTTCCTGATAAAAACGGTGTTGCAGGCGACGTGGTGTTGGGATATGATTCACTTTCCGGTTATACCCAAAAAGGAAATCCTTACCTCGGTTGCCTGGTGGGCCGTTATGCCAATCGCATTGCAAATGCAAAATTTCAATTGGCAGGCAAAACTTATCAATTGGCCGCGAATGACCACGGCAACACCCTGCATGGCGGCTTAAAAGGATTCGACAAAAAAGTGTGGGCAGCTGAACCGGTGGGTGATAGCAGCCTGAAACTAACTTATACCAGTGCCGACGGCGAGGAAGGTTATCCGGGCAAGTTGACAGCAACCGTAGTTTATACTTTGACAACTGACAATACATTAAAGATTGATTACTCAGCAACGACCGACAAGGCGACGCCCGTTAATCTTACTAATCATAGTTATTTTAATTTGTCGGCCGGAAAGGACAGCACCATCGTTGGCCATGAATTAATGATCAACGCCGACCGCTTCACGCCTCCCAATGATAAATTAATCCCCACTGGAAAATTACAGGAGGTGAAAGGCACCAGGCTGGATTTCACCAGCGCAAAAAAAATCGGGAAGGATCTGGATTCAGTGAAAGGTGGATACGACCACAACTATGTATTAAATAAAACAGGGCGCGAGTTAAGTCTCACCGCAACCGTGTGGGATCCTTCCAGCGGCCGTTTCATGGAGATGTTCACTACGCAACCCGGCGTTCAGTTTTATACGGGCAATTTCCTCGACGGCAGTTTAACCGGCACCAAGGGCGGAAAGAAATATATTCAACACGCAGGACTTTGCCTGGAATCACAACATTATCCTGACTCTCCCAACCAACCTGCATTTCCCAGTTCGATTCTTAATCCGGGCGAAACCTATCACGAAGTGACGGCCTATAAATTTTCAATTAAATGATGCGATCTTTTTGCTTCTTTGTCCTTCTTTTTTCTTCTTTATTTCTTTCAGCACAGGTATCAAAAGCACCGGCTTATCCCCTGATCACGCACGATCCTTATTTCAGCGTGTGGAGTTTTAGCGACAAACTGAATGAAACCAACACCAAACACTGGACAGGTAAGGATCAACCCATTCTGGGCCTGGTGAAAGTTGATGGCAAAACTTACAATTTTATGGGCGTTCCTGAATTGCCCGTGGTTACAATTCTACCTACCGGTGAAGATCGTCCCTACAGTTGCTCCTATACCGAGCAGAACCCAGGTGCCGACTGGATGAAGGAAGGCATTGATCTCTCTGGTTGGAAAACCGGTATGGCGCCTTTCGGAACTGCCGCCGACAAACCCGCAACGGTTTGGAGCAGTCACGACATTTGGATGCGCAGGAGTTTTGAGCTGAAGGATTTGAAAATGGATCAACTGATTTTGTTACTGCGCCACGACGACAATGTAGAAGTGTATTTGAACGGTGAAAAAATTTATGCCCGTGATGGCTGGCTAAACGGATATACCTACTACAGGATGGACGAGGCAGCAAAATCCAAACTGAAAACTGGCACCAACCTGCTTGCCTTACATTGCGTGAATACCGCCGGGGGAGCCTGGCTGGACGTGGGTTTGGGCAAACAGTCAAAGGTGAAACGAATTGAACCGGCAGTTCAAAAATCGGTGAATGTATCGGCCCTGCAAACCAGCTACGAGTTCAGTTGCGGACCTGTTGATTTGAAACTGCAATTTTTGTCGCCGCTGTTAATGGACAATTTAAAATTGTATTCCACTCCCATCACTTATATCAGCTTCGAATTGCATTCAAATGATGGCAAAGGTCACCAGGTAAATATTGAGTTGGACGCTTCATCCAACCTCGCCGTGAACAGCGAAAAACAAATCGTTGCTGCAACGGCCAGCTCAGCCGGTGGCCTGGGAACGTTGAAAATCGGTACCACCGAGCAGCCTGTTTTGAAAAAGAAGGGTGATGACCTGCGGATCGACTGGGGCTATTTATATACGACCGTGAACAAGGGAGCGGATAGCGCCTATCAAAACTGTCAGAACAGTTCGGTGATTTTGTTAAATGCGGGTACGCCTAACCGTTTGCCATTTACCAAAACGGGAAAACAAATGATTCTCCAGAATGGTTACCACTATTCTGCAGACCAAATAGCCAGGGGTGTGTCGAATTTTTTCATGATTGGGTATGACGACATTTTCGCCATCCAATATTTTGGTAAGAATTATCCGGCCTGGTGGAAACAGGACCTGGGCTCGATGGAGAACGCCCTGCATGAATCGGCGCGGAACTACGGTGCTGTAAAATCAAAGGCTATCCAATTTGACAAACAACTGTTCGAAAACGCAAAAACGGCCGGCGGTGAGGAATACGCCAAACTTTGCGTACTCGCATATCGCCAATCACTCGCTGCGCACAAATTGGTAAGAGGACCGAAAAATGCCATCCTTTTTCCGCAAAAAGAAAATTTCAGCAACGGATCGATCTGGACGGTGGATGTTACTTATCCATCTGCGCCACTCACCTTGTTGTATAATTCCGACCTCCTAAAAGGCATGGTAGAGCCTCTGATTGAATACAGCGAATCGGGCAAATGGACCAAACCCTTTCCTGCACACGATTTGGGCACCTACCCCCTGGCCAATGGCCAAACCTACCCGGAAGACATGCCGGTGGAGGAAGCGGGCAACATGATTATTCTTACCGCGGCAATTTGCAAGGCGGAAAAAAAGAGCGACTTCGCAAAGTCGCACTGGAAAACGCTGGCACGCTGGGTGGAGTTCCTGGTGAAAGATGGCTTCGATCCCGCCAACCAATTGTGCACCGACGATTTTGCCGGCCACCTGGCGAGAAATGCCAACCTCTCCATGAAAGCCATTGTGGGCATTGCTGCATATGCGCAAATGGCAAAGAACCTGGGCAACACTGCCGAAGCGTCGAAATATCAAACGATCGCAAAAGACTATGCACAAAAGTGGCAGCAAATGGCCGATGAAGGCGATCATTTTGCACTCACATTCGATAAAAAAGGAAATGACTGGAGCCAGAAATACAACCTGGTTTGGGATAAACTTTTGGGCCTTGGTTTGTTCCCCAATTCCATTCCTGAAAAAGAAATCAAATTCTATCTCACAAAACAAAATGCGTTTGGTTTACCACTGGACAGCAGAAAAACATATACCAAATCGGATTGGATTATCTGGACCGCCACCCTGGCCGGCAACCAAAGCGATTTTCAATCCCTCGTTCACCCGGTTTACGTGTACGCTTCGTCTACCCCTACCCGTGTGCCGCTGAGCGACTGGCACGAAACAACCGATGGGGCGCAGGTGGGTTTCCAGGCAAGAAGCGTTGTGGGCGGATATTTTATTAAAATGTTGGAATACCAATGGTCGCGCCGCTAATGGCAACCTGCGCTGACGTAGTAAAACCATTAACATGAAGAAAACGATTGTATTTGCACTATTGGGGTTACTCCTGCTTTTTCAGCAACTCGCTGCCCAGCCGGTATGGTCTGCCGAAAAAGCAAATGCCTGGTACAAACAACAGGGCTGGCTGGTTGGCTGTAACTATATTCCCAACACGGCCATCAACCAATTAGAGTGCTGGCAGGCAGATTCCTTCGATACGGCTACCATCAACAAGGAATTGGGATGGGCTGAAGGCATCGGCTTTAACGTAATCAGGGTGTATTTGCACGACCTGGCCTGGAAAGAAGACGCCGCAGGGTTCAAAAATAGGATGGACCAATTTCTTGGCATCGCGAGCCGCCACCATATTAAAGTGCTGTTTACCATTTTCGACGATTGCTGGAATCCTGATGCCAATACGGGCAAACAACCTGATCCCAAGCCAGGAATTCACAATTCGGGTTGGGTAAGAAGTCCCTCGCTGAAAGTTCATAACGATTCCAGCCAATGGGGCTATTTGCAATTGTATGTGAAAGATATTTTGTCGAGTTTCAAGAACGATCAGCGAATTTTGCTTTGGGACCTGTACAACGAACCTGGCAACAGCAATTACAACGATAGCTCCCTGGCACTACTGAAGAAAGTATTTGAATGGGCCTGGTCGGTCAGGCCATCACAGCCTCTCAGTTCCGCACCCTGGTATGACAATAAATTACTGACTGCCTACCAACTTGATCATTCAGATGTGATTACGTTTCACAATTATAATGATACTGCGAGCCTGGAAAGGGAGATCAGGGAATTATTAAAAAGAGGAAAGCCTGTTATTTGTACGGAGTACATGGCTCGCACGCGTAACAGTCGTTTTGAAAGCCATTTGCCAATCTTTAAGAAGTACAACGTTGGCGCAATCAACTGGGGATTTGTATCAGGTAAAACCAATACCATTTATCAATGGGGAACACCGATTCCCGACGGATCGGAACCCAAGGTTTGGTTTCACGATATTTTCAGGAAAGATGGCACTCCCTATGATTCGAAAGAAACTGCATTCATAAAAAACATCACTTCATCCAAATAGCTTGTTATGATAAAGAAAATGCTTTCCGGTTTGTTTTGCCTTGCAACCGTTAGTTCTATGAGCCAGCAGGACTACCCGATTCATTCGGTTCCATTTACCCAGGTAAAGCTCACCGACAATTTTTGGTTGCCGCGCATCGAAACCAACCGTACTGTAACGATTCCGGCTTCCTTCGAGAGATGCCGGGCTACAGGCCGCATCAAGAACTTCGAAATGGCCGTTACCCATACGGGAAAATTCTGCACCACTTATCCATTCGATGATACCGACATTTATAAAACCATTGAAGGTGCTTCGTTTTCATTAGCGGTTCATCCCGATAAACAATTGGAAGCCTACCTGGATTCACTGATCACGCTGGTGGGCAAAGCGCAGGAACCCGATGGTTACCTGTACACTGCCCGCTCGATTGATCCCAGTCATCCACATGCCTGGTCAGGCAACGAACGCTGGGTACTGGAACACGAACAAAGTCATGAATTGTACAACGCAGGCCACATGTACGAAGCGGCCTACGCCCACTACATGGCTACCGGTAAAAGAAATTTCCTTGACATCGCGTTGAAGAATGCCGACTTGCTGGTGTCAGTTTTTGGACCGGACAAAAGGCATGTTGCACCCGGTCATGAAATTGTTGAAATGGGCCTGGTAAAATTATACAGGGTTTCAGGAAAGAAAGCCTACCTGGATCTCGCGAAGTTTTTCATTGACCAACGCGGCGAACGCAAATACGATGAAAAAAGTACCAACGTATGGGAAAACGGCATGTACTGGCAGGCGCACAAGCCCGTCGTTCTTCAGGATGAAGCGGTGGGTCATGCGGTGAGGGCCATGTATCTCTATTCTGCCGTTGCCGATATCGCGGCATTAACCGGCGACACCGCTTATTTGCACGCGATTGATAAGATTTGGGAGAACGTTGTTACCAAGAAAATATATGTGCAGGGCGGCCTGGGAGCAAGAGGCGACGGAGAACGGTTTGGGGAGAACTATGAATTGCCCAATTTAACTGCTTACAATGAAACCTGCGCTGCGATTGGAGAAGTGTACTGGAATTACCGCATGTTCCTGTTGCATGGCGACTCGAAATATATGGATGTATTGGAGAAGGCCCTGTACAACGGATTAATTTCGGGTGTAGGCATGGACGGTAAATCTTTCTTCTATACCAATGCCATGCAGGTGCGCGGCGAATACGCGCATACCAGTATGGAACAGGAAAGATCGGGTTGGTTCGAATGCTCCTGCTGTCCCACGAATATTTGCAGGCTTATTCCTTCCGTGCCGGGTTACATGTACGCACAGAAAGACAATAACATTTATGTAAATCTTTTCATCAGCGGTTCGGCCCAGGTAACCTTGGGCAAAAACACCGTTGAATTGGTGCAACAAAATAATTATCCCTGGGACGGTGACTTGCAGTTCACCGTAAATCCGAAGTCAAAAGCCAACTTTGGTTTGCTGATAAGAATACCAGGCTGGGCAATGAATGAAGCCATTCCTTCCAACCTGTATGCCTTCGAACAAAATTCTTCTTCCAAAACAACCATCTCGGTGAACGGACAGCCGGTGGAATATGCCATACAAAATGGTTATGCTGTATTAAACCGGGCCTGGAAAAAAGGCGACCAGGTGAAAGTGAGCCTGCCAATGGAAGTAAGAAAAGTAACTGCAAATGCGAAAGTGAAAGATGATGTCGGAAAAGTAGCATTGCAAAGAGGACCCCTGGTGTATTGCGCCGAGTGGCCCGACAACAATGGCAGAACGGGAAACATTATTATTCCTACCGAAAGCCAGTTCACTACTGAATACAAAGCAGACCTGCTGCACGGTGTAACGGTATTGAAATCGCAGGTGATTGGCGTAAATGTGGCGGCTGACGGCGTTGGCGTGAGTACGGCACCGCAGGCCTTTCTTGCCATCCCGTATTATGCCTGGGCACATCGGGGAAAAGGTGAAATGAATATTTGGTTCCCGGAAAAAGTAAAACAAGTGGAATTGATCAGCGCACGAAACACAGGTAAGGAATCGCAATCGCAGGCGCTTAAATAAATCATCTCCAAAAACTCATTTTGATGTCCACCACCAAATGGCTGGGTTGCTTTCTATTTTCCCTTTGCGCCCATTTTAGTTGGGGTCAGAGCTATGTACCGGAAATGCAGAACGCGTTCGTGAAGCAAAAGCCGGTAAAACCGCTCAAGGCCTATGCTTTTAATATCGCCGACGTGCAATTGTTGCCGCAAAGCCTGTTCACCAACGCCCGGTCAAAAGATTCTGCCTACCTCCTGCTCCTGGATCCCAACCGTTTATTGCATCGATTTTATGAAAATGCGAGCCTGCCCACAAAGGGAGACGTGTATGGCGGATGGGAATCCGAGGGATTGTCGGGGCATACCCTGGGTCATTATATTTCAGCCTGCGCCTTGATGTATGCTTCAACGCGGGAACCGGAATTCAAAAAGCGCATAGACTACATCGTTAGTGAACTGGCACGGTGCCAGTCGGCCAGGAAAACCGGGTACGTAGGTGCCATCCCGAAAGAGGACAGCATTTTCGGGAAATTAACGCGCGGCGAAATCAAGACTTCCGGCTTTGATCTCAATGGTGGCTGGAGTCCCTGGTACACCGTTCACAAGCTGATGGCTGGATTACTAGATGCCTATTTGTACTGCCAAAACAGGCAGGCCCTGCAGGTGGATCTGGGTATGGCCGCGTGGACAGAAAAATTATTGAAGCCGCTAAGCCAGGAGCAGCTATTAAAAATGCTGAACTGCGAATACGGCGGCATGAATGACGTGCTGGTAAATTTGTATTCCGTTACGGGTGATAAGCGCTGGATGAATCTCTCTTATAAATTTCACGATCAGTTTGTGCTGGGTGAACTGGCACAACAAAAAGATCCAATGCCTGGCAAGCATTCCAACACCAATGTACCCAAAGCCATCGGTTGCGCCCGGCGCTTTGAACTAACAGGTGATCCGGCGGATTCAACCATTGCCTCCTTTTTTTGGCAAACTATGGTGAGGCACCACAGTTATGTTATTGGGGGAAACAGCAACTACGAGTATTGTGGCGAAAGTGGGAAGTTAAACGACAGGTTAAGTGACAATACCTGCGAAACCTGCAATACTTATAATATGCTCAAGTTAACGCGACACCTGTTTTGCTGGTCGCCCAACAATGAGCTGGCAGATTATTATGAACGCGCGCTGTACAATCACATCCTGGCTTCGCAAAATGCAGAGAATGGCATGATGTGTTATTTCGTACCGCTGAGAATGGGCACCCGCAAGGCTTTCAGCGATTCATTCAACACCTTCACCTGTTGCGTGGGCAGTGGCATGGAAAACCATACCAAATACCAGGAAGCCATTTACTACCAGGGCGCTAACGGTGACCTATACCTGAATTTATTCATTCCGTCGAAGTTGAATTGGAAAGCAAAGGGAATGATGGTTACACAATTGACCAGGTTCCCATCAGAAAACGCGACGCGCCTGTTGTTTAACTGCAAGGTTCCCACGCAAGCTACCATCAGACTTAGAAATCCATATTGGTCACAAAACAAGATTGAAATAACCGTGAACGGAAAAGTCATTGAAAAGAAGAGGGGTGAAGACGGTTACTACATCGTGAGCAGGATTTGGAAATCGGGCGACCGGCTGGAGTTGTCGTACCCGATGACCCTGCATACCGAATCGATGCCCGACAATCCGAACCGCATTGCTATTTTGTATGGCCCGATCGTGATGGCGGGAAAACTGGGATCTGATTTTCCCGATCCCGTTTATGGTACACCGGTCCTGCTAACGAACGATCGCGAAGTTGCGCATTGGCTGAAGCCCATATCGGGTGATATGCCTTCATTCGCCATGCAGGCGGTTGGTGAACCCTTTAACCCGGCCCTGGTGCCCTTTTATAGTGTGACCAATGACTACTACAGTGTGTACTGGGATTATTTCACGCCAGCGGAATGGACCCGGAAAAAGCAAGCCTACGAAGAAGAGAAAAAAAGACAAGCGGAAATAGCCGCAAAAACAATCGATCGTTTCAGGATCGGAGAAATGCAACCCGAGCGGGACCATCAGCTGCAGGCAACGGAACGGTCGTACACTGATATTGCACTGGGTCGCACTGGTCGTGAAGTGCGCGCCGGCGGTTGGTTTAGTTTCACCATGCGAATTGATTCGGCAAAAAGCAACCAGCTTTTACTCACCTATATTGGAGATGACAAGGACCGGAAATTTGATGTACTGGTGAATGGCACCAGGTTGGTTACGGTGGATTGGCAGGGAGGCGAATCGGGAAAATTCTATGATTTTATTTACCCGATTCCCCTTAACATTGCGGCAAATTCGGCGACCGTGGTGGTGCGGATTGAAGCCAATTATGGCAAAACCGCGGGCAGGATTTTCGATTGCAGAACCATCAGGAATTAAATTTCTCAAAAAATCATGGGTCAGAAAGTTACTGTGATTGGCGGCGGCGTGATAGGACTATGCAGCGCCTACTATTTAAGAAAAAAAGGTTATGATGTTGTAGTGATAGAGCGCGGCAATATAACAACCGGCACTTCGTTTGGAAACGCCGGCTATGTTTCGCCCAGCCATTTTATCCCCCTGGCTTCGCCCGGCATTGTGGCAAAAGGGTTGCGCTGGATGTTGAGTTCCACCAGCCCCTTCTATATTAAACCACGGTTGAGTGCTGATCTCATTCGCTGGTGTTTTAGTTTTTGGAGAAGCGCCACAGAAAAAACAATGAATGCGCACATCGCGCCATTGAACGAAATTCTGCACTTCAGTCGCGAACTTACTTCCGACATAAAAAATGATTTGGGCAACCATTTCCGCATGCAGGAAATTGGTTGTTTCATGCTGTATAAAAATCCGGCAACTGAAAAACATGAAATGGAGTTGGCCAAACAGGCCGCTACGCTGAAAATTGAAACCCGCATTTTTAATGGTGCGGAAGTGCAGGCCATGGAACCCGATGTTGAGGTGAATGTACGGGGTGGCGTGCTTTACCCGATCGACTGTCACCTGCACCCTGGCGATTTCATGCGCACCCTGCACAAAGCCTTGCAGGAAGCAGGCGTAAAAATGCAGCTGGATACAACGGTGCAGGGCTTTGAAAAAAGAGACCGCCGGATAACAGCGGTAATTACCGACAAAGGCAAATTTGAATCAGACGATTGGGTGTTGGCCACAGGCTCCTGGTTGCCTATTGTGACCTCACAGCTGGGTATACATATGTTGCTGCAGGCCGGTAAGGGTTACAGCATGACATTTGAAAATCCTCCGCATAATTTAAAATATCCTGCCATACTCGTAGACCATCGCGTGGCGATGACGCCCATGGGCAGGGACCTGAGAATGGGCGGAACAATGGAGATCAGTGGCATTTCTTCACCCCTGTTGATCAAACGCGCCAGGGCGATTTATGATGCTTCTAAATTGTATTATCCTTCGCTGGGACTGGACTTTCCCGATGCCGGTAAAATATGGAGTGGATTGCGACCCCTGACGCCCGACGGTTTGCCCTATATCGGAAAGCATAGTTTATATGATAACCTGGTGCTGGCCGGGGGCCACGCTATGCTGGGATTGTCGCTTGCAGCGGGCACCGGCAAGCTGGTAGAAGAACTGGTGGGTGGCGTTGAAACATCGATCCCTATTGAGGCCTATAAAGTGGAGCGTTTTGGGTGATTTTTAAGACCCGAAAATCGGGTAAAAAGGGCCAAAAATCGGCTAACGGTAACCCCTGACCGAAATAACAAAAAGGAGCGCAAATGGATGACGATCTTTACTAAGTGAATGAGATGAAAATGAGGGAAACAAAAACAACGAAACTTAATTTTTCTTCTTCATAGAGATCGCTGAATCCAACCTTTCGAAAACTGAACACAGGAAACGAAAAACGAGCTAAGACAAAGCTGGCAATTGAGGGCCGGCTTTGTTGTTTTTAGGACCTACCAACTGCCAGCTATCAACCGCGAACTTTTTCCTACCTTAGATCTCCAACCAAATTCAAAAAGTCACATGAAAAAAACAATCCTGTTGCTGGCCATTTTGGCTTTGCCGGCCAGTCGTTTACTCGCGCAAATTCACCTCGAAAAAAGGTGGGAAACAGATACGCTCCTTAAGACTCCTGAATCGGTGTTGTTTGATCCCATTAACAAAGTGCTGTATGTGTCCAATATCAACGGCGATCCCTCCGCCAAGGATGGCAATGGTTCCATTGGAAAGGTAGGGCTGGATGGCAAGATCATTGCGGTGGAATGGGTAAAGGGCCTGAATGCTCCCAAGGGCATGGGATTGCATGGCAACATGCTATATGTGGCCGATGTGGATGAAGTGGTTGGAATAGACATTAAAACAGGCGCCATCCTGGAAAAAACCGCCGTTGTAGGAGCGGGCTTCTTAAACGACATTACCGTAGATGGTAACGGCGTCGTTTATGTATCCGATAGCAAAACCCTCAAAGTACACCGCGTAGAAGCCGGTAAGGTAACAACCGTAGCCGAAAACCTGAAAGGTCCCAACGGACTTTTGGCGGTCGGTAATGACCTCTATTTGCTTGATAAAGGCGGTTTATACAAGCTGGTGAATGGCAAGCCTCAAATGATGGCTGAGGGTATGCAGGAAGACACAGACGGCCTTGAAATGGTGAAGCCGGGAGAATTCCTGGTATCCTGCTGGGGCGGGAATATTTGGTATGTGAAAGATTATGGCAGCAAACAATTGTTGCTGGACACGCGCGAAAAGAAAATCAATTCAGCCGATATTGGGTTTGATCCTACAACGAGAATGGTATACGTGCCTACTTTTTTCAAGAATGGTGTAGTGGCATATGAGTTGAAGTGAGGCTGGGTTCTGGATACTTGCTACTTGATACTTGATGCTAGATGCAGGGTGCAGGGTGCAAGATAATTAATTGATTATTAATTAGATACGAGAGGCCTCCAAAAAGGCCTCTTTTTTTGCGTCTTTAAAAATCCAGTCATCGGACGAAATCGTTCAATCATCGGCAAAAGAAAGTCCATAGTCGAAATATCCTGAAAAGCGATTGAATCCTTCGCATCTTTACTATGCCAATAATCAGTAAGTCTAGTACGATAGGAACTTTAAATCTGTATTCGAAGAGAAACCACGCTGAATCCAAACCCATCGAAAACTACACGTTGGAATTCAACACGAGCCAAAATTATTAAGCCGGCATGAGGGCCGGCTTTTTAGTTTTTGTAAGTTTCTTGTTTGTGGTTTGTGGTTTGTAGTTAGCAGTAGCCACGAAGACACCAAGGCACTAAGCAAGACCAACAACAAACAACAAACCACAAACAACAAACCTTAAACCTTAATATTCACAAACTCCGTAATCTTTCGATGTAAATCCTCAGGCCGGAACGGCTTCCTGATAAAATCATTGAATCCCTTAGCACGCAGATCCTCATACATATTGTCGTAAACCGCCGCAGTAAAAGCCAGGGCCGGTATGGCGGGGTTGAGCTTTTTCATTTCGGCCACCGCACTCGGGCCATCCATTTCAGGCATTTCAAGGTCAAGCAACACCAGGTCGAATTTGTTGTGCATAAACAATTCCACCGCCTCCAGTCCATTGCAGGCCTCTCCCACTTCTATATCCCATTTCTGTAAAAAACGTTTGGCCACAGCCATGTTCACGGGGTTGTCTTCAGCAATTAAAATTCGAATGCCCTTCAGGCTCTCCAGCTTGCGGGTTGATTCGGTATTGATATAGGCCTTCCGTGAATTACTCGTTTTTATATCGAGCGTAAAATGAAATATGCTGCCCAGGTTCATTTCACTTTGCAACAACAGTTCACCGCCCAGCATTTCAACCAGCTTCTTGCTGATTGCAAGGCCAAGGCCGGTACCACCATATTTGCGCGTGGTGTTGGCATCGGCCTGGGTAAAGCTTTCGAATATCTGTTTCTGTTTGGGCTTCGGTATGCCAATGCCGGTATCTTTTACCGTGAATTGCACGGTAACTGTATTACTTGCGGAACGCAGCATATCAACCGAAAAGCTGATCACACCCTTGTCGGTGAATTTGATAGCATTCGACAGCAGGTTACTGAGCACCTGCCTGATGCGCGTTTCATCGCTCACCACGTCCAGGTCGAGCTCTTTGTCCACGTTCACATCAAAATGCAAACCCTTGCTGCCGATTTGTGTGGTAAACTGCGTTACGATCTTTTCAACGGATTGTTTCAGGTTGAACTGCGAATTGTCGAGCTCAATTTTTCCCGCTTCTATTTTGCTATAATCCAGGATGTCGTTGATGAGCATCATCATGTGTTCCGATGAATATTTCAACACGTCCAGGTGCAATTTCTGGGTGTTCAGGTGATCTTCCTGCAACAGCAAATTCGAAGTACCAATGATGCCATTGAGTGGTGTTCGAAGTTCGTGACTCATGTTTGACAGGAATCGCGATTTGGCCAGGTAGGCCGATTCGGCCTTTTGCTTCGCCTTCAACAATTCAAATTCAGCCAGTTTAATGTTGGTGATGTCGAGAATGCTGAGCTTCTTGTAAAAACTCTCTTTGTATTCAAACGGCACGATACTAACGTAGCCGTAGAAGGTATTGTCTTTACGTGTTATCAGTTCCAATTCGCCCTGCCATTGCTCTCCTTCTTTCCTGAAAGGCGCAGGGATTTCCTGGCGTTGCTTCGCGCTGGTTTCCTTGAACAAACTGGATACGCTGCTATTGATCATGACTCCCTTACGGAAGGCTTCGAACATTTCCAATGCGCGGTTATTGCAATCGGTGATCACATTGGACCGGGAGTCGATGATGAATACGGCGTCGAGTGATGTGTTATAAATCGTATCGCCGAAATGCTTTTCATCGAGGATGATATCTTCATTCTTTTTGTAAATTCTCAGTATCAGGTAGGAGAAAAGCATGATCAGCAATAGCGATAGTGCCAGGTTGGTATTGAACAGCTCGATGTAGGTGTGCGCCGGAATCTTTACCAGGTCGCTCACAAAGGGACTGATGATGAAAGTGATCACCAGCGAAAAACAGGTGACCGCATATACCGATGCCAGTTCATCGTAGAACCTTCTCACTTTTACGAGGAAGGTGAGGGCAAGGATATAGGGGAAGAAATACATGTACTCACCCGCTTTCAGGCCTTCGGCATAGTTCAGCAGGATGAGATAGATGTTGATATTTAAAATGCTGAGCCGCTTGGCCGTATCATATTTTTTATCCTTGTTGAGATAATAACTTGCAAAATGGAGCGTTGCAGATGTGAGATTTATGGCGACGCTTAAAAAGAGGTTCCTGGTGATGTACAGAATGATACAAAAGAAGTTCACCGCCAGGGCAAGCATGATGAAGTGGTTGAACCGAAAAATTTCACGGTTGTCGTCTCGGCTCGCGGTTTCATCGATACCCGAATTGGAAATCTCCTGGTACAGGTTGGTGAGTTTCGTGTAGAGTTGTTGGGTTTTGGTTTTCATTATGCGGGATATTGGCTGAAACAGGGTTTGGACCTTAATTATAAGGAACGAAAAGAGGCTAGATTAATTGTGGTATATAAACAAAAAAGCTTATGTCTGCACCATTCCGGTTCCACACTTCTTTACAGGTGGATTTTCTGGACGATTTATACGCGGGAGATTGGTCTTATGCCGAGTCGGTTTTTGGGAACGTACTTGAAGAAATTCCCAGGCTGATGACGCTTGCTGCGAAGGAGTTAGAAAAGGGAAGCGCCGATGGTCTGCGACAGACCCTCCACAAAGCCAAACCCCTGTTTGGTTATGTGGGATTACCGGAAACGCAGGCCATGATTCAAGCCATGGAAAACAATTGTAAGCACGGCACCATGAATGGGTCCATGCATCACGACTTCGAAAAACTTCAAATTAAAATAGATGCAGATAGTGTGATTTTGAAAGATGAATTAAAGCGCTTAACCGAATACAACAAAAATGAGCATGAAAATTAGTTGCATTATTGTGGAAGACCTGCAGGTAGCAGCTGACTTCCTCATGAAATTCTGCGAAAAAAGTGGCGTGCTGGATTTGAAGGGACATTTTACAAACGTAGCAGACGCATTGGTTTATCTCAATGAACAAACCATCGACCTCATTTTCCTGGACGTGGAAATGCCCGGTGCCACCGGCTTTGATCTATTAGACCAGCTCGTGTATTCGCCTTCGGTGATCCTCACCACGTCCAAAACAGAATATGCTTACGATGCCTTCCAATATAACGTTACCGACTACATGAAGAAGCCTTTCACGTATGCGCGCTTCCTGGAAGCGATCAAGAAAGTGAAGAAGGCAGAAGTGAATACCGCTACCATCGAATCGAATGATTATATTTTTATCAAGGCCGATGGGAAATTGATCCGCCTTAACAACGACGATGTGTTGTTTATGGAAAGCATGGGCGACTATGTGAAATTTGTTACACCCGCCAAGAAATATGTAACCCTGAATACCATTAAGGGACTGGAAGAAAAAGTAAACAAGACCGCCTTCCTCAAAGTGCACCGCTCCTTCATTGTGAACATCCACAAAATCGATGATATCCAGGACAATACCCTTTACATCAAGGGCAACTACATTCCCATTAGCAAGGCCCACCGGGCAGACGTTATGAAGAAACTCAACATCGTTTAAAACCAGCCACCGACAATCTTTCCCGAAAATCGGAAGAAGCTCCATCCTCGTCGAAATTTCCCCTACCGCGCCTTCTTTTGCCCCATCTTTACATCAGTTTAAGTGATCAATAGTTTCTTTGCCAAGAATCCAAATTCACTAGTTAAACCCTAACCCTTTTCCTTGAAAACCTGGATCCGAACCTATATTAACCTAACCGATCCGACCTTATGAAATGAGCCAAGCTAAGACCGTGCTAAACACCAACCCCCTGCAGCGAAAACGCCAAACCGTCCAAAATCTTCAATTCACTACCTCTACAAAATTGTTCGCTGCGAGCCAACCCCCGGGTTGGCTTTTTTTATAAATACCCGGCAGTTATTCATCCCGGAAGCCTTCCAAAAAACGGACGATTGGGTCCATTCATCGGACAACCTAATCATGCCGTCGAATTATTATTAATCAATCGTTAATAATTCGCAACTTTATATTGCAATTGCGAAACGCCACCGAGAGCCTCTAACCTTCACAAACACTGCGTCCACCATCCTCAGAGAAACTTCTCCAATCCTGACTAACCCCAAGATTCCTGAAAGCCGCCAGTCTCCGACGCAAAACCACTGATCCAACTTATGCAAAGCCTGAAATCCAGTCAGCACCCTAAAACACCAAAAAAATTCGTACTTATGAAGTCATGATTACCCCTGACCTAGATTTCAAATTATTAAGCCGGACCTGTTTTAGGTCCGGCTTGTTTTTACTTTTGCCCGCCCGAACGTACCGTTCGGTACGGGCGGGCGTGAAATCTTTTACACCAGTCCAACCTCATAATGCCTTTCCGGCACTTCAACATCAGCAAAACCTTTTTTAATTAGCCGTTGCTGAAAAGCCAGCTGCACATCATACTCTCCATGTACAACAAATACCTTTTTCACCAGCTTCGGATCCTGGCAGGATAAGAATTGCGAAAGGTCTTCATAATCCCCGTGTGCACTCATGCTTCTTACACTTCCGATCTCAGCATGCACTTCGTGCGATATACCAAATATGCCCACTTCTTTTGCTCCTGCCACCAGCCTGCCGCCCAATGAATGGGGTTCGCAATATCCGGTGAACAGAATGCTGTTTCTGCTGTTTTCAATGGTGTTGCTGATGTGGTGTTTAATGCGTCCACCCTCAGCCATTCCACTTGCAGAAATGATAACACAGGGCTCGTTTTTAAAGTTGAGCATTTTGGACTCATCAACCGTTTTGATGAATTTCAGTCCCTTGAATCCAAATGGATCATGGTCGGTTTCCAATATCTTCTGAATCGTCTTGTTGAAATATTGCGGGTATCGTTTCACGATTTCGGTGGCGCTTACACTCAGGGGACTGTCAACAAAATAGGGCAATGGTGGTAATCGGTTCTCCAGTTCCAGTTGATTCAGAAAGTAAAGAATTTCCTGCGTGCGGCCCACACTGAAAGCGGCCATCACCAGTTTGCCCTTTTTTTGCAAGCAGGTTTCTTCAATCCAGTGTAGTAATTGATCCGGCGTGGTAGTTGCATTTTCGTGCAGGCTGTTGCCATAGGTCGATTCGATCAGAATGTAGTCTGCCTGCGAAAAATTGGCAGGAGAACGCAGGATGGCATCGCGGTATCTCCCCACATCGCCGCTAAAAGTGAGTCGGGTTGTTTTACCATCTTCCAGGATGCGCAGGTGCACTGCGGCACTCCCGATAATGTGACCGGTATCGGTATATTGAATCTCTACATTTTCATCCACGCGAAACCAATTGTCGTAGTCCACGGTCACAAAATTCGTCATGGCGTTCTTCGCGTCTTCCTCGGTGTACAATGGCTGGATGTAGGGTAATCCGTCAGCAGCACGTCGTTTGTTGATATATTTCACGTCGTCTTGTTGGATGCCTGCGGAATCCTCCAGCAACACGGCACACAACTCTTTGGTTGCCGGCGTGCAATAGATTTTCCCGGCAAATCCATCCGCCACCAGTTTTGGGATCAGTCCGCTGTGATCGATATGGGCATGACTAAGAATCAGAAAATCCACCTCCGCCGGATTGAATCCAAAATCCCGATTCAGGATGTCCGTCTCCTTGCCAAGACCCTGGAACATGCCGCAGTCCAGTAAATACTTCTTTCCGTTTTTCAAAGTCAGCAAATGCTTGGATCCGGTAACTGTGCGCGCGGCTCCATGAAAGGCGATTTTCATTGTATATTTTTTTAACTTCTCTTTGCGGCTTTGCGTGAAACCTAGCTCCTCTTTTTAAATGACCATGTCACCAGGAATTCCGCCACCACTTCTCCTTTTTCATTTGTGCCAATTGATTTGGCCGTGATGGTAGTGGGCTCGCCTGTAGCGATGGCCTCATCGATTTTTTGTTCCATCAGGTCGCCATCGCGACAAATAAACAGGGTGGTGCCGGTAGCCTTCTTAAAATAGTGCGATTCCACTACCACCACCAGCATCGACACACTGGGATGCCGTTTGTAAATATGCATCAATGCGAGCGAACCGGTCGACATTTCTGCCGCCATGCTCAAACAGGCAAAATAAGTAGACTTAAAAGGGTTCTGGGAAAACCATTTGTAGGGAACTGATACTGCGCAAACCTTTCCGTCTAACTCACGTACACGCACACCTGCAAAGTAAGCGCTGGGCAATCGCGTGAATAAAAACCATCGAAACTTAAAGGGATGCAGGGTCATCCGCACAAACGAAGCGGCGGCTGGCGTCATATTTTTCAATTCTTATCAATTTCAACCAAACAGGCCACCACCTGGTTTTCATTCGGCGTGGCAGTGAATTGGATATTACCTTTCGATGAGCTGTTGAATCGAACCCCATCCAGTCGCTGACCAGTGAGTGCCGAATTTAACCGGTTTCCATAATCCGAAGTTGGATTCTTGGTTATGGCCTGGTTAATGGCGTACCAATCGAGCGGCTTTTTGCTCACCACCACGGCCATCATGTCTTTGGTACCAATACTGTCCGGCATCATACTCTTGTCACGGGGAAAAAGCCGGTAACCTGTGATGCCGCAAAATGGCGAATATTTGGTTTGCTGTTGATTGTCGGCGATGGGATAAGGAAACAGGGTATAACTGGTACCATCCGTTTCTTTTCCAAACACGTAGACGTAGCATTCGGTGGAGTTCTTCACTTCCATTTTAAAACGGGTTCCTTTCTTTACCGGCGTCACCGTTTCAAAACGATTGCCTGCGGCTATCCGTAGGGGTATGTATTGTTTGTCGTCGTTTTTTACCAATCCAATTTCACATTCCAGGGCCACATTGGCCGCCGCTCCCGTTTTAGCCATCGGTTCCAGGCCGTAAGCTTCCCGCACGAAGGCGCGAAAATATTTATAGGGAATCCAGGCAAAACCATTCACGCCCCATTGCGGACCCCAGCTGTTCATGATTAAAAACGATCCGCCATATTTGCGATCGTCGTATCCCACTGCGCACACCGCGTGTCCACCCATGCCGCGCATGCTTTCATCGCCGGCATCAGGCTGCCATACATCTTTTCCCATCATATTTTGCATAAAGCTTTCACCCACCATCATACCAATTACCACAGGTGCGCCCTGCGCCAGGTTTTCTTTAATAGCGCGAAGGTCAATCACGTCATTTCTGTCGCCCTGCGTAAGCCGGTTGTATCCGCGCATTTTAAATTCGGAGGCCTGCCTGATCTGATCCTGTGTAGGTTGCCGGCTGCAATCCTGGTCGGTATACGGAAATTGCTGGTAGGGAATAGAGCCCTGTTTGGTCATGTATTCCATGGCTCTTTGCACATAGGAACCTTCACAGCCATCCATTCCTATTTGATTGTATAGGAAAGAAGGACTAAACGCTGTTTGGCTTCCCGATTGTCCGCTACGGGAGGCTTCGAGAATGGTGCGCGCTGCATAAGCGCTACTCCATGCCACGCAGGAGCCCTGATGACCCTGGTCACCTACTGGAGGCGCAAACTTTTGCAAATTGGAGCTTTCGGGAATGGGGTTTTTGCTATTGTCGTCCGCAAGTGGTTCGTAAATATTGGCCTTTTCAAATTGCTTCGGATCCAGGAATCCACCGGTGGCCAGTGAAGCGATATTGTTCAATACACCACCGCCGCCACCACATCCCCCGCGACCAAGTAAGAAATAAGCGGCTCCCGCTATGACCAGTAAAAGTATAATGCCCTTGCCTCTGAAAAGTCCGAACAACAAAGGCAGTAAACCCAAAAGACCGCCCCCACCGCCGCCACCGGGGAAATTTGACCTGCCTCCGCCGCCACCACCCTGGTCGTCAAAATCGCCCTGGTTCGGGTCCTGCGGATCGTCTACCATCCTGATAGGCATAGCGTAAAGTTTTTGGTTATCCTAAATGTACCAAGAAATATAAATATGATGCCTGGCCAGTTAGCCTCCTGGCGGGCCTCCGCTACGCAGGCGTGAAACCCTTTGGAATACCCATTTCCGGGGTAATATTCAGGGGCTAAAAACGTTATAATATATTGCCTCACAGGCCTCATTTGATCCAAACCCCTTGTATGCTTGATTTTGGAAATTCATACCTGAATATCTTTGTACATATTTCCTGCTACCTACCCCTATTGCCCTTCCTGCTCATTTTGCTGAAGCGCACTTACGTGGTTGAATACCTGAACTATTTAATGATCCTTAGCCTGGTTGCATTCCTGTTTAACCTTACGCTTAATTTCATACCGTTTTATAGCAAGCCATTCCATTTTTTGAGAAACGTGCTGATGATTACTGAAGTGATGCTCATTCTTCTCATGATCAACAGCAGGTACAAATCGAACTTCGGAAAACACCTGACCATCACTTTACTGGTTTTCGTTCCGAACATGAGTGTGACCTACATGCTCATCAACAGCCTGAATGAATTCAACACGTTGCTGATCACCTTGAACTGCGGCATCCTGCTGGTTTCAGCTTTGCTGTTCCAGAAATATTTGATGGATCATTACAAGGGAAATATCCTGAACTATAGTTTGTTCTGGATCATGAACGGCGTGTTCATGTTTTGCGGTTCTTACCTGATTTTTAACCTCGGCAGAAAATTCATTTTCAAATACGACAATGATGACTATAAGAGCATGTGGGGAATGATCTACATCGTACACTTTATCAAATACGGATTCTTCGCCATGGCCGCATTCCTGGGTAAACCAAGCGACGCGGTATTCGAACCCTCGCCGGTAGACCGGAAGCAAAAAGAAGAATTGCTGAATTACGAACTGGCGCCGCACGATTTTACCCCGCCGGCAACCCTGGCTGGAAATGAAGTGTGGCTTGACTAAGCCAATTCGATCTGGTTCTTCAGCAGATCTTCAAAAGAATCCCGCTTTCTGATCAACACTGCTTTACCATTTTTTACCATCACTTCGGCAGGCTTTAGCCTCGAGTTGAAATTGCTGCTCATTTCAAAGCCGTACGCACCTGCATTGTAGAACACCAGCAGGTCACCTTCCCGTACTTCATTTATTTTCCTGTCCCACGCGAAGGTGTCTGTCTCGCAAATATTTCCGACCACCGTATAGATTCTTTCAGGGCCTTTTGGATTGGAGATGTTTTCAATATGGTGATAAGCCTCATAGAACATCGGCCTGATGAGGTGGTTGAATCCGCTGTTGACGCCCACAAAAACGGTGGCGGGTGTTTGTTTGATGACATTCGCTTTCACTACAAAATAGCCGCACTGACTAACCAGGTATTTTCCGGGCTCAAACCAAACACTCAGTTTGCGGCCCGTTTCATTTTCAAATTGTTGAAATGCAATCGCGAGTTTTTCTCCCAGCGTATCCACATCTGTTTCAGGATCGGAAGGCTGGTAGGGCACTTTAAAACCGCTGCCCAGGTCAATGAATTCCAAATCGGGGAAATGCGATGCCATGTTAAACATCACTTCCAATCCTTCCAGGAAAACACCCACGTCTTTTATTTCACTGCCGGTATGCATGTGAATGCCGGTGACTTTTATTTTGGTCGTTTTCACCACTCTTTCAATATGCCTGATTTGATGAATGGATATTCCAAATTTGCTATCGACATGACCAGTGGAGATTTTGAAATTTCCGCCCGCCATGATGTGCGGATTCAACCTGATGCAAACCGGGTAACTACTGCCGAACCGGTTGCCGAACTGTTCAAGGATGGATATGTTGTCGATATTGATGTGCACGCCATGTTCTTTCGCTTCCAGTATTTCTTCAAAGTCAACACAGTTGGGCGTATATAAAATGCGGTCTTTGTCAAAGCCGGCCTTCAGTCCAAGTTTAACTTCATTGATGCTTACGCAATCCAACCCGGCACCCAGTTCATTTACATATTTCAGAATATTGATGTTGGTCAGCGATTTGCAGGCATAGAAAAACCGTGCGTCGCATTTTGCAAAAGCCTTCTTCAGCTTGGCAAATTGAGCGGCAATTTTTTCGGCATGGTAGATATAAACCGGTGTTCCAAAATCGCTGGCTATGTCCAAAAGCTGTTTTGCGCTGAGTATTTCTTTCATATCGGGAAAAGTGGATGCAAAAATAAGGGCGGAAAAGAAACTTATCCGCCCTCTCCGAAATTATTTAAGATGATCTATTCGCTTTTTTCTGGGTCGTCGTTGTTTGATGATTCAGGCGAATCGTTTTCAGGCTTTACTTCAGCGTCGTCGGCTGCAAGGGGATAGTCGATCAGCTCGCCGCTTTCAGACACCACGAGGATCACTTCTTCTTCCATTTCAAAGTGCTCAGAATTAACCAGGGTTGGTTCTACCATTTGGTCGGCCAGCACTTCCTTGATCTTCGGCAGGTCTTCAGAAGAATTGATACCGAAATAATCCATGAACGATTGCGAGGTATTGTAAAGCAGTGGTCGTCCGGGCGCGTTTTCATTTCTTCCCATAATCACCACCAGGTCTTTTTCCAGCAGTTTCTGAATGCTGTAATCGCAGTTTACACCGCGTATGGCTTCAATTTCCGATTTGGTAATGGGCTGTTTATAGGCAATGATGGCGAGGGTTTCCATTGCTGCTGTAGACAGCCTTTTGAGAAACTTATCGCCGTTCAACTGTGCAATGGTTTTGTGGAATTCTTTTTTGGTCAGGAACTGCCAGCCACCACCGCTTTGTCTTAATTCAAATGGATAAAATTCAGATCCGTATTTTTCACGTACGGCGTCAACGGCTGCTTCCACCTGGTCTAAACTGGCCCTGTCTTCAATAAATCCCAGTGCATTATTTACGAGTTCAACCAGGTCGAGTGTAGTAAGGGGCTTTTCGCTGGCAAAAACCAGGGCTTCAATATGGGGTATGATTTGCGATAATTCCATGGGCAAAAATTAAGCTTTCGCGTGCAGGTGGAAAATTAATAGAACTTCGGTTTACCGCAAGAATTACTTGTTCACAGACTATCCCTGCAATGCCGCAGCGCCACTCACGATTTCCGTGAGCTCGGTGGTGATGGCAGCCTGACGGGCCCTGTTGTAGGAAATCTTCAGCGCCTTCAATAATTCATTGGCATTTTCAGTGGCTTTATCCATGGCCGTCATGCGTGCGCCATGCTCGCTGGCATGGGCATCCAGAACGGCTTTGAACAATTGCGTGTTGAGAATCTTGGGCATCAGTTCGGCCACAAGGGTATCCTTATCGGGCTCAAAAATGAAGTCGGCTTTTTTGGCTTTCACCCCCGGCTGGGCTTCCACTTTGGGAATGGGAAGAAATCTTTCCACTTTAAAGCGTTGGGTAGCGGCATTCTTAAATTCGCTGTATACCAGTTCTACCCTGTCGTATTCGCGGGTCAGGAATGCTTTAATGGCCTCCTGCGCCACTGCCTGAACATGTTCAAAATTCAGGTTCAAAAAGATGTCCTTATAACTTGGATCCACTTCGTATTTGGCCTTGGTGAAGTATTCGTAGGCCTTTTTGCCAATGGGCCAAATGGTAACCTTCCCCTGTTTCAGCAGGTCAGGATAATTCTCCTGGATGGCTATCCGGGCCATTTTAATGATATTGGCATTGTAGGCGCCGCACAGGCCACGATCGGAAGTAATCACGATCATCAGCACTTTCTGAACCGGACGTTCAACCGCCAGGGATTGTCCGCCTGAAACATCGGCGTTGCTCACGATATTGCTCAGCATCTCCTGCAACTTCTGTGCATAGGGGCGCATTTGTACAATGGCATCCTGGGCACGGCGCAATTTGGCCGCGCTCACCATTTTCATGGCTTTGGTAATTTGCTGACT
>Ga0163162_10001014_pt1 | contig 26094 bp, 20 predicted proteins | sample S55metaG_FD_115310 | JGI IMG/M metagenome (GOLD analysis project Ga0163162, IMG submission 115310) | Switchgrass rhizosphere microbial communities from Kellogg Biological Station, Michigan, USA - S5-5 metaG | ecosystem: Host-associated > Plants > Roots > Rhizosphere > Soil | place: USA... | reverse complement strand
ATGCAATGCCCGACGCCGACATCGTCATCCACGCGAGTGGATCGCCAGCGGGTCTGCAGCACGCCCTTGATATCGCAGGTTTCGAAGCGACGATCGTCGAGATGAGCTGGTTTGGCGATCGTCTTGTGACGCTGCCGCTCGGTGGTGGCTTTCACTCGAAGCGACTCACGCTCAAGTCGTCGCAAGTTGGCCATGTCGCGACCTCTCAGCGATCGCGATGGGACACCCGTCGACGGATGGCGCTGGCGATCTCGCTGCTCGCCGATTCGTCGTTCGACGCCCTCATCACCGGCGAGAGCGCATTCGACGATCTGCCAGACGTCATGGCGCGACTGGCGGACGCGCCGGGCGACGCGCTGTGCCATCGAATCAAATATGCACCGTAGCGAAATTCCAAGAACCAAGGACGGACGGCTACACGCAATCGTAAACGGCCATAGGAGTTTGGATGTTCAGCGTCACGGTCCGCGATCACGTGATGATCGCGCACAGCTTCAGAGGCGAAGTCTTCGGCCCGGCACAACGGCTGCACGGCGCCACGTACGTCGTCGACGTCGAGTTCAAGCGCAAGACGCTCGATGCCGACGGGATCGTCATCGATATCGGTCGCGCCATTGACGTCCTGCGACAGACCTTGTCCGAGTTGAACTACCGGAATCTCGACGAGGTGCCGGAGTTTGCCGGACGCAACACGACCACCGAGTTTCTGGCCCAGGTGGTGTTCAAAAGGTTGACTGCGGCGGCCAGGAGAGGCGATCTCGGGCCCGGCGGGAGCGCCGTCGAGCAGATCCGCGTCACGCTCCACGAATCGCACGTCGCCTCAGCGTCGTTCGAGGACAGGACAGACGCCGCCTCGCGATGACGAATAGAGCGGTCCTCGTAGTGCCGGGCGATCTCGACTCTCGTACCGGCGGCTACATCTACGATCGCCATATCGTCGACGGCCTGCGCGGAGCCGGCTGGGCCGTGGATGTCAAAACGCTCGACGATAGCTTTCCCTGGCCAACGACGGGTGCAGTGTCACACGCGGCGGCCGTGTTCGAAGATCTTGCGGCTGGCACCATCACGCTGGTGGACAGCCTTGCGCTCGGCGCGATTCCGGAGATCATCGAACGCCATGGATCGCGGCTTCTGCTCGTGGCGCTGGTTCATCTGCCGCTTTCCGCCGACGTGGGCATCGAACCGGAGATGGCGGCGCGATTTGCCGACGCCGAACGGCGGGCGCTTCGTGCCGTCTCTCTTGTGATCGTCACAGGTCGCGCGACGCTCCCGCTTCTCACGCACTACGATCTGCCGCGGTCGCGAGTCGTCGTCATCGAGCCCGGCACGAATCCGGCGCCCCTGGCGCGGGGCTCCGGCGGATCGCCGTTTCAACTGCTCTGTGTCGCGACGCTCAACCAGGGCAAAGGGCACGAATTACTGATCACTGCGTTGGCTGCGCTGCCGTCTCGCAACTGGCAACTCACGTGCGCAGGCGGCCTAACCCGGCATCCGCCGACGGTTGAACGCGTTCGAGCGATCATTGAGAAGTGCCGTCTGAACGATCACGTCGTGCTCACAGGCGACCTCGATGCCGACACACTCGAGACGTGCTATGACCGATCGGATCTTTTCGTGCTGGCGACTCTTCGAGAGACCTACGGCATGGCGGTCGCTGAAGCCCTGGCGCACGGCCTGCCGGTTGTGAGCACCATAACGGGCGCGATACCGGACCTCGTCGGGAGCGAGGCAGGCCTGCTCGTGCCGCCCGGGAGCATATCGGCCTTGACCGACGCGCTCGCGCGATTCATCAATGATGCAGACCTTCGCGCGCGACTTGCTGCCGGCGCCCGTCGCGTGCGTCCATCGCTCCCAGCATGGAACGTGATGGTCGACAAAATGGCAGCCGCACTCAAATCCGTAGAGGCACATTTCCAGAATGACGATGTAGTAGATGATGTAGACCCGCCTGACATTTATGAGTGAATCCCTCTCCGAGTGGCTCGCGCTCCGCGAAGCGGCCGACTGGTCGGCACGCTCCGCGATTCTTGTTCAACGCGTCAGCGAGGCGCTCGCTCAAAGCGGAGAAGTGCGCGCTCTCGATCTGTGCACGGGCACGGGCTCGAATCTGCGCTATTTGCTCAATCGGCTTCCCGGACGGCAACGCTGGCTCGTTGTCGATCGTGACTCGACGCTCCTCGGTGAGGTGCCGGCGTCACTCTCGGCATGGGCGCACAGAAACGCGTGCGGCGTCACCACGGACGGCATCGTCAGCCACGTGCGCGGCGGTCGCCTCGATGCCCGGATCGAAACGCGGCAGATGAACCTCGGAGAGCTCGAAGCAGCCATCTTCGATGGGCGCAATCTCGTCACGGCGTCGGCGCTTCTCGACCTCGTGTCGGAGTCATGGCTTCAACTCCTCGCGGCTCGCTGCCAGGCCGCAGGTGCGAGCGCGCTGTTTTCGATTACCTACAAAGGCCAATCATCGTGCGATCCGGTCGAACCAGAAGATGAGATGGTCAGAGAGTTGATGAATCTGCATCAGAAGACAGACAAGGGTCTCGGTGGCCCGGCAGCGGGGCCGGATGCGTGGGCCGTTGCCGAACGAGTCTTCGAAGAAGCCGGCTATCGAGTCGAGCGGGCGTCGAGCGACTGGCGGGTCGAGCCGATCGACCGTGAGTTTCAGCGGCAACTGATTGAAGGGTGGGCTCACGCCGCACGAGAGATCGAACCGCAGCACGCGAGCGTCGTCGACGACTGGCTGAGACGGCGGTTGGCGCACGTGGCCGCCGGCCGTTCGCGCATCGTCGTGGGTCACGTCGACATGGCGGCACTCCCTGCTTAGGCGGATGGAGTCGATGGCGCGATTCGACGCGGCCGACATACGCCGGTACTACGATCGCCACAGCGCATCGTTCGTCCGATTCGGCCAGGGGCGCGGCTCGATTCATCGTGCCGTGTGGGGGGCCGGCACACGCACGAGAGATGACGCATTCCACTACGTCGAAGATCAGATAGCCACGCTGATCCGACGGTTCCCTTCATCCTCCACCGCCGTTCACGTCGTCGATCTTGGATGTGGGATTGGCGCGAGCCTCTGCTATCTCGCAGAGCAGGTTCCGATCCGCGGAAGCGGGATCACGCTCAGCCCATCCCAGGCGGCAATGGCTCGAGAGGTGGTTGCCGATCGCGGCTTGTCGGGGCGGGTCGAATGCCTCGAAGGAGACTACTGCGCGCTGCCCGCCAGTATCATGCCCGCCGATCTCGCGTATGCCATCGAGTCGTTCGTGCATGGACCCGATCCGGCGCGCTTCTTCGACCAGTGTCGACGCCTTCTGAAACCAGGTGGCCTGCTCGTCATCTGCGACGATATGAAGACAGGCGTGGTCTCGCCGGCCGCCACGCAGGCGATTGACGAATTCACGAGGGGATGGCACATCAACACGCTGCTCGAGCGCGACGCACTGATTCGTCTCGCGCGTGAAGCGGGATTCGAGCACGAATCCACGCAGGACCTCACGCCGCAGCTCGAGCTCAAACGCGGCCGCGACGTCGCCATTAGCGTTGGGGTTGCCTTGCTCAAGCGGTTACCGTTCGACACGGAGCGCTTCGACTACGCCATCGGCGGTAACGCGCTGCAGACGTGCCTGGCTCGTGGGTGGATTGGGTACGAGCTGACTGTTTTCAAATCACCAGAAATAGCGTGACTCTTCTAGACGATGTGATTGACGGCAGGCCCGTCTTCCCGCCCAGTTGGAGTGGAGCGTTACACCATCGGTGCAATATGCTGGAAGGACAACGGCGCACGCCGCGCGCGAGCGTTCCGTAGCACAGGAGATTTGTGATGACGTTCTTGAGCAGACACTCCGGCATGGCCGGTCTGACCGCAATGTTCGGCGTCCTTGCACTCGTGCTCGTCCAGGGACAGGCCAAGCCGATGTGCGATCCGGATAACGGCGGTCTTAAACTCCCGACCGGGTTCTGTGCCCTCGTTGTTGCGGACAACCTGGGTGTCGCGCGACAGATGGTCGCGGCACCCAACGGCGATTTGTACGTGGCGCTGCAGACGAGCGGAGGCCGTGGACAGCCGGCGGCCGGTGGTGGCGCAGTTGCGCTGCGCGATGCCAACGGCGATGGCCGGTTCGAGATGAAAGAGCCGTTCGGCAGCGGCAGCACCACCGGCATCGCGCTTCGCAATGGCTATATCTATCTCGCGCACCCGCAGACGATCGAGCGGATCCGCATGACGGCGGGTACGTTGAAACCGACCGGCATGCCTGAAACGATTGTGATGGGTTTGCCCGACGAACGGCAGCATGAAGACAAAGGCCTCGCCTTCGACGGCAACGGGTCGTTCTACATCAACGTGGGTGCGCCATCCAACGCGTGTCAGAATCCGGATCGTCGCCCGGGCGTGAAGGGCCAGGATCCGTGTCCGCTGCTGGCGAAGCATGGCGGCATCTGGAAGTTCGACGAGAACAAGACACTCCAGACACAGGATGCCGGCGGCACCCGCTTCGCCACCGGGCTGAGGCAAATGCCTGCGATTACGTGGCACGAGGGCGCGCTGTACATCGTCATGCACAATCGCGATCAGCTCGACGTGTTCTGGCCCGATTCGTTCACCGCGAAGGACAATGCCGAGCGGCCGGCAGAAGCGATGTTCCGTGCGGTGCAAGGCTCTGATTTCGGATGGCCCTACTGCTTCTACGACTTTCCAATGAAGCGATTCATCACGAATCCGGAATATGGTGGCGATGGAAAAGACGGCTCCCGCTGCGCGAAGTTCACGCCGCCGGTGGCCGCGTTCCCGGCGCACTGGGCCCCGGTCGACATCAAGTTCTACTCAGGCAATCAGTTTCCAGCCAAGTACCGCGGCGGCGCGTTTATCGCCTTCCACGGTTCCTGGAATCGCGCGCCGCTGCCACAGGCGGGTTACAACGTGACGTTCCAGCCGATGGCGGGCGGCAAGGCGACAGGCGAGTTCGAGGTCTTCGCCGACGGGTTCACAGGCAAGTCGTCGGTCGCGAACCCCAATGACGCCGTCGCACGACCGGACGGCATTGCGCAGGCGCCGGATGGGTCGTTGTATATCGGCGAGAGTCAGAAGGGAAAGATCTGGCGCGTGATGTACACCGGTCGGTGATGCGACACACGCGTGGCGTGTCTCGGTCCGGCTAAAGCCGGACACGACGTTCGTTCGCGCGTACGTGGAGTCCACCTTCAGGCGGACCACGCCCCGCTTACTTCGTGGCGCTGTTCTGGGATGAGGAGCCGGCGAAGAGACGCTTGCCGTTCTCGAAGGTGATACTCGTCGCGTTGGCCGTTTTAGATCCATTGCGCGCCTGGTAGCCATCGATGACCAGAACAGTGCCGGCGACGAGATCCTCTTTCCTCCATCCGCGCCGATAGAGGGCGTTGGCGCCGCCGGTTTCCCATGCCCATTTCTCGACCTTGTTGTCTTTGCCGGCGACGTCGATGTAGATCCAGGCGTGGGGGTTTGCCCACTTCATTTCGGTGACCTTGCCTTTGAGCTTCAGCGGCTTGTTGAAATCGTACTCCGCGGAGAACGAGTGATGAGCGGCGACCGGCACCGCTGCGATCGTCACCAGGAGAACTGCCATCAACCGGAATAATTTCATCGAACGTGCCTCCATGCACAGTGATCAGCTCTGACCTTTCGCTTTCGCGCGCGCCTCGTTGCGGATGTCCTTCAAGTGTTGCAGATCCTGGTTGTCCTCGTGGCACGCGACCTCCAGGAGTTCATCCTTCTGCCGGTTCAGCGCGAACGCGATTGTCCAGGGACGCGTGTAGACGAGCGGATCGGAAACAGTCGCCTCGTAGTGAATCGTATCGACATCGATCGGCGTCAGTCGTTCGACGACGCGCTCGGCGTGACTGACGATCTCTCCCACTTCGTTCAACCATGTTTTCCCATTCAGGTTCGTGGTTTCGATCACGAGCGTATCGCCTTCCCAGCGGCCGATCGAGTCGCCTTGCCACAAGCGCAGATGGTCAGACAGGTGGGGGCGTCCATCGAGCGGAATCGTCCGCCATGACATTCGCTCGTGCAGGATGACGAGGTAACCCGGCGGCTGAAGGATCTGCAGTGGAGAGGGCACGTACATCGAGCGCGGCACTCCCGCAACGAAGCAGTGCGCGGTCGGGTCGTCGTACCCGCGCTCGGGCGCTTTTCGACTCTCCGCCTCGGCCTTCGCCCACGCCTGCATCGGCAGCGTGCCATCGGGAGGATCGACAATCACGCCGCGACCCTCGGGCGTGAGGAAATCCTGCTCGTGTTTGCCCAACCCGTAGTTGCCGCCGCCACCGTCCGGCATGAAGTAGCCCTGCAAATCCGGCTTGCCGTCCGGCATCCGCTTGATGGTGCCCTTGGGCGCGGGCGCCTTCCACACGGTCTGTACATCCTTCCACTCGGCAGGCGTCTGCACGGTGACGGAAGGCCCTGGATACCACGTCTTCGGATCCGGTTCGAACGCACCGCTCGCTTCCTCGGCCTCGGCCTGGCACTGATACTCGAATATGCGATCCGCCTCGGTTTGCCGATGCAGGGGCATCTTGATCGTCCACGTCCGCGTGAAGACTTTCGGGTCGTCGATGGTGGCCTCGTAGTCGATCGTGTTGACGTCGCGCATCGTGTAGCGCTCGACGACGTGCAACGCCTCGCTGTGGAAGTTGCCCGCCAGGTCGAACCACGTGCGATCGTTGTGGTTCTTCACGTCCACGACCAACGTGTCTCCCTCCCAGCGCCCGCGCGAGTCGCCCATCCAGAAGTCGATGCCGTCGGGAGCCGGAGCGCCGTTCGTGTAGATCGTCCGGTGGACCTGCGACCACTCGAAGGTCATGGCGATGTGATCGGGTGTCTGGAAGATCTGGAACGGGAACTCCATGTACATGATGCGGGGCACGCCAGGCATGTAGCACGTGGCCAACGGATCGGCAGTTGCCCGATTCCTCGCATTCTCGATCTTCTTCGCGGCGGCCCACGGCTGATACGGAATCGGTCCGCCCTGGACGACGCCCTTCCCTGCCGGGGCCTGGTGACGAGCGACGTGATCCTCGAGGTCGGCGGCGGCGCGATTGCGAACCTGCCAGATGCCAGAGAAGTCCGGCTTGCCGTCAGCCGTTCGCGGGATCGAGCCCGCCGAGGAAGCAGGCGAACGAGAGCAGGAAATGAGAGCGGCCGAAATCAGGAATAGGCCGAGAAGGACACAAGCCTGGCGACGCAAGAGCATTCCGCATTGTAATTCGGGCAATGGCTATCCTCTCCTCTGCGCCCGCTGCGTTAACGCTTTTCTCCGCGCCCTCGGCCAACCCCGCGCGCAGTACACTGTCCGCATGTCGAAGCCGATCGTTGCCGCGGAGTCATTGGTGGCGCTTGGCGCCACTGAACGTCGTCTCGATGAGTACGCGAACTACGAGATCATGCTCGGCTCGCTTCGCATCTCGCGGGCGCTGCCCGTCAAGGGACGGCGCATGATCGGCCCGTGGTGCTTTCTCGATCGCTTTGGACCGTTGTCGTTCACCGAGGGGATGCCGATGGACGTGGCGCCTCACCCGCACATGGGACTCCAGACGGTGACGTGGCTGCTCGAAGGCGAAGTGGTCCACGACGACAGCCTCGGGGAAGAGGCGGTGCTTCGCCCCGGCGGCGTGAACGTGATGACCTCAGGCCATGCGATCGCACATGCCGAACGGACGCCGGCGGACAACACGGGTCGCTTGAACGGTGTCCAGCTGTGGACGGCGCTCCCCGATCATGACAGGCACGGCGCACCCTCGTTTCAGCACGTGCAGTCCGTCCCGACTTTCGAACAGCCAGGCGGAATCGTGCGCGTGTTTTCGGGCAGCATCGATCGAGCCGCATCGCCGGCGCACTACTTCTCGGATTTAGTGGGCGCCGATCTCCAGGTGCACCGAGCCGGATCCCTGGATGTTCCCTTGCGTCCCGACTTCGAATACGCCGTGCTCGTGTTGACGGGTGACTGTGCCCTGGACGGACAGCCGCTGCGCGATCGCGTGCTTTACTACCTCGGCATGCAACGGACGCAAGCCGCGTTCGCGAGTCAAAGCGGCGCGCGCGTGCTGCTCATCGGCGGCCCGCCGTTTCCGGAAGCGATTCTGATGTGGTGGAACTTCGTGGCCCGTACGCCTGAAGAGATCCGTGACGCTCGTGACGACTGGGAGAGCGGCCGCCGCTTTGGCGCCGTCACGGCTTACAAGGGCCAACGCCTGCACGCCCCCGAGCTCGTGCGACTGGCGCGCCCGAATCCGGTGAGCTGACATTCGCGCGCTACTTTGCGCGCCCCTTGAATCCTTCAGCAAGCATTGCAAGCCGATAGATCGTCTTCGCGTTGTTCCTGACGCCATCCGGCGTCCTGAACTCCTGTCCATCCGGTCCCAGCGCACCACTGCCCACGACGTAGAGCGTCTGCTTGCGCGGGCCAGAGAACGCAACGCTGATCACGCTTCGTGGTGTGGGAATAACACCGAGGTATTTGCCCGCGCTGTCGAAGACCTGAACGCCCGGAGCGGAGGTCACGTAGAGTCGTCCGGCGTCATCGATCCCCATCCCGTCGCCATTGCCGCCGGCTTCGAGCGTCGCGAAGTCGCGCCTGTTGGTGACGGTGCCATCGGCCAGGATGTCGAACGCCAGGATCACGCTGCCATTGGTGACGTACACGACCTTCTCGTCGCGACTCAACATGATGCCGTTCGCACGGATGTTCTCGCCGAAGCTCTTCACGATGCCATTCGCGCCGACATAGTACGCGCCGCCGACAGTGAAGTAGACAGTTCCTTTGAGGTCGACGACGAGATCGTTGAGGCGCCCAAGCGGTTTGCCGTCGAATCGATCGGCCAGAATCGTGCGCATCGGCGTCAGCACGCTGACTGCTGTCGGCTCGGTGCACTGATCGGGTCGTCCCCCGGGATCGGTGCACGTGCGCTCCACGCCGAGAATGCGCCCCTTGGAATCGATGGCGATCGATCCCACACCGTGGGTCTCAGAGAGGGCCACCGACACCCGGTCCATCGCATCGAGTTTGCTGATGCGCCGAGGTTGTTCCTGGGCGAACAGCAGCCCTCCATCGGCGCTCCCGACGATGCCGTCCGCGTTGTCGGTGCCCTGCCAGGCCACCCTCCACATGGCGCCTTCGGCAACGACGCCAGCGATCGCAGTGACGTTGGCCGCCCTCTGGCCCTGAGGTCCGGCTCCGCGTTGGCCAGCGAGAGTCGTTGCGAGGGCAAGGAATGCGACGACGATCGACGAAGCATGCAGTTTCATGTCGGGAGAAGAAAATCGAGATTATGGCTCCTATCGCCTCTTTCGCGTCAGTCCGAAAGGACGGAGAGGCAGATGATCGGCAGGACCATCGGCAAATACCGAATCGTTGGCCAACTCGGACGAGGTGGCGCAGGTGTCGTCTACCAGGCGGTCGACGAAACCCTGCATCGCGATGTCGCCGTCAAGACGCTGAACCCGGATCTTGCCAACACCGAGGTCATGTCGCGCTTCCGCGCGGAAGCGACCATTCTGGCGCGGCTGAATCATCCGCAGATCGCCACGATTTACGAATTGTTCCGCGCCGATGGCGACCTCCTCATGGTGATGGAGTTCGTGCGCGGTGAATCGCTCGACAAATTGTCGGAGCGGCTCGGCGCGCTGTCGCCGGAACGCGCGGCCTACATCATCGACTTGATCCTGTCGGCGCTCGAGCACGCCCACAGAGCCGGCGTGGTGCACCGTGACGTCAAGCCCGCCAACGTCATGGTCACCGACGAAGGCTTGATCAAGATCATGGACTTCGGCATCGCCCGGATCCTTGGTGCCGATCAGAAGACGGTCGACTTCCGTTTGATGGGCACACCGGCCTACATGTCGCCTGAGCAGGTCCTCGGCGAAGAAGTCGACGGACGCTCGGATCTCTACTCAGTCGGCGTGCTCCTGTATCGTCTGTTGACTGGCGCATTGCCGTTTGCCGCCGACACCGCGCTCGGGATGTTGCAGCGTCAGATTCGCGATACGCCGATCCCAATCTGTGCGCATCGCAGCGGTCTTCCTGATTGGTGCGAAGGCATCGTTCAGCGCGCGCTCGCCAAGGCGCAGGCCGATCGGTTCCAGTCCGCTGAGGCGTTTCGAGAGGAGTTGTCGCGGGCGACGGGACCGCTCGCCACGGCCGACCTCGCGAAGACCTTTGCCGCCAGCAATCGCGAAGGCATGGTGCTGGCGCAGCCCGTGATGGAGACGATCGATCTCGCACAACCGCGTCCGGCTGTGAGCGTCGCGCCGGTTGTCAACGAGCGTCCGGCAGCTGTGCCGCGACGTCGCCATGTATGGGCGCAAGCCGCGGCCGTGGTCGTGACCGTCGGGGCGTTCGCCGTCGGCTACGCAATGCTGCGCGGAGACGAAACAGAGGCCGCCAACGAGCTGCCGCCAGTTGTAGAGCCAGTACCCACCGAAGCAGCGGCGTCGGTTGTCTCTGCGCCTCCTGCGCCAAATCCTGTCGTCGAAGACATCGCGCCCGAACCGGCACGCGAAGAGGCGCGTCGGCTCAAAGCAGTTCAGCCTGCTCCGGTTGAACGGGCTGGGGCGATCTCGGCAGCACCGGTCAGCCCGCGTCGCGTCGTAGCGAATCCCGCGCCGCCACCGCCGGTCGAGCCGAGCGTCCCTGTCGTCGAGGCAGCGCCTGCCCCGGTCGAGCCACCTGCGCCGGTGGAGCGGCGCGCGACGCGCACGGCGATCGAAGATCCGATCCTCGTGTTCGAGACGAGAGCCCTCGTCGGTACCCGCAAGTCAAAAGAGCAAGGCGTACAGCTCCTCATGGGCGAGGGCAAGATCACCATCATCCCGACCAACAACCCGGCATCGCCGCTGTGCTCGTTTCCTTACGGACGTGTCATCGCGATTAACGTGTCGCGCGGACGCGATCCGCTGTGGGATTCGCCACAAGGGCCGGCCCCTGTCGCGCGTGCCGGTGGAACGCTCAGCAAGTTTGGAATTCAGGTCTCGCGTGATTGGGTAGCGTTGCGCACGAGCACCGAAGAACAGTTCGTCTCGATGCGCTTCGATGAGGTCCTGTTGAAGCGTGTCCTGCTGGCGCTCGAGGAGCGAACCGGTCATCAACCGCGCTTCATCGAATTGCCCAAAGAAAAAGACTGACGCTTCTGTAAGCCTCGTTCAAAAAGCGCTCACGATCGGTCTCGCGATCGCGTCGGACACCGGGCCAAAGCTCGGCCGTATCTCTCTCGCAGATCACCACTTCCGCCCGCCGTGCCATCCCGGCGTGCGACTTGTAACTACAGCTACTGATGCGGCTGCGAGTCGGAGCGCGCACCGATACGGGACGGATTCGTCCTCAGAACGAGGACGCGTTCATGTCGCAGGCCGAGCAAGGCCTGTTCGTGGTCTGCGATGGCATGGGCGGCGCACCGGCCGGGGAAGTGGCAAGTGAGATGGCGATTCAGGCCATCGCGCGCCGGCTGACTGGCACCGACACCGGTGAAGATTCGACGTCACCGTTTCTGCCGCATACGACGCGCCTGCTGGACGCGGTGCGTCAGTCGAATGAATTCATCTACGGCGAGGCGCAAAAGGATCCGCGCCAGACCGGGATGGGAACAACGGTGGTCAGCGCGTGGATCCGTGAGCAGATTGCCGGCGTCGCCCACGTAGGGGACAGTCGCGCGTATCTGTGGCACAACGATCGACTCGAGCCGCTCACGCGCGATCACTCGTTGATGGAAGCGCACATCGAGGCGGGGCTCGCCGACGAAGGCAGGAAGCTTCCGGTCGAGCAGCAGAACCTGCTCGTGCGGGCGCTGGGTCGCGAGCCGGCCGTCGAGGTCGATGTCACGGAAGTGCCGGTGCAATCGGGAGATTACGTGCTGCTGTGCAGCGATGGTTTGACCCGCACGGTGTCCGAGGAGGATCTGGCGAAGGCGATTCAGATGTTTCAGGAGCCGCAGCAGATTTGCGATCACCTGATCGCCACCGCCAACCAGAACGGTGGTGCGGACAACATCACGGTCGTGGTTGTGGAAGTCACGGGGGGATGGTGGCACCGTTTGATAAATGGGGTCGGGAGTCATTTAAGAAGGACACTCGCGCGAGACTCTATGCGAGTGTCTCCTTTAAATGACCCCCGACCCCATTAAACGAGGGAAGGATGTCGAAACTTACGCTGCAGTATGAAGGGATCGTCCTCAAGGATCACGCCGTCGGATCCGGCCTCACAATCGGGCGTCTTCCGGACAACGCGATGATCATCGACAACCCGGCCGTGTCTGGTCATCATGCGCGTGTGTTCCTCGAAGGACACCAGGTGATCCTCGAGGACCTGCGCAGCACGAACGGCACCTTCGTCAATGGCCGGCCGATCACCCGGCACGTCCTGCAGCACGGGGACGAAGTGCTCGTCGGCAAACACTCCATCGTCTTCGATCAGAACGCCGTCGAACCGCAGCCGGTCTCCGGCCCTCCGCTCGAAAGCCTGGGAGACACGGTCTATCTCGACACCAAGCAGCACCGCGCATTGCGTGCCACGCTCGAATCGGCGCGTGCCGACGCGGCGAAATCGATCAATGCCCGCCCGGCCACGCCCGTCACGACGGCACCGCCACGCGTCGGTATCCTGCGCGTCGTCGCGGGACGCTCCGAGCAGGATCAGTACGATCTCGGCGCGCACACGTCATTGATCGGGCGATCCGACACGGCGCTGGTGCGGCTGCGCGGCTGGTTCAAACCGTCAGTGGCGGTTGCGATTGCCCGCAGTGGCAACGGCTACGTCGCCACGCCTCTTGGCGGCAAGACGCTCGTCAACGACGAACGCCTCGATGGACGTCGCATCCTCCAGGATGGCGACATGCTGAACGTCAGCGGCCTCATCCTCCAATTCGGCTGGAAGGACGGCGTTCAGGCCGAGTCCGCGGCCTGACGCGTACGACTGATATCCGTAGGGCGGGTCTTGTTCTTTAGACCCGCCGGAACGGTTGACTAATCAACGCGGCGGGTCCAAAAAGCAGGACCCGCCCTACGACATGGGCGATTGGAGTAATCTCTCGCCCATGCAGACAGCCGCCGCTAATACTGCCGGGGTCTCGGACGTTGCTCGCGAGTCGGTTTCGACGCGCCCCCCTCTCATCAGCGAAGACTGGCTTTCGGTGCTCGTCGGTGGCGCCCTTATTGCCCTTGTCCTGGTCGGCGTGCGCGCGACTGATCCGGTGCAGGTCGGGCTGCAGGTGCTGGTGCCGCTGACTGCCGGCGCGGCCGTGCTCGGCATGCGGTTGATCCGATTTCTCCCCGGCGTATTGCTTGTGGCGGCGCTGGCCTGGCTGGCGCAGGCGATCGCCGCGCTTCCTGCGGTCTCCGCGTGGAGCCTCGAATACGTCGTCTTTGCGCTGGCGATCGGATTGGTGGTGAATCACACGGTCACCGTGCCGACGTGGCTGCGCGAGGCCGTGCGCACCGAGTACTACATCAAGACCGGCCTGGTCGTGCTGGGCGCAGGGATCCTGATCGACGACATTGCGCGCGCGGGATTCCTCGGGATCGCGCAAGCGCTCGTCGTGGTGCTGAGCGTGTGGACGTTCGCGTTCTGGCTGGCACGCCGGCTTCGCGTCGACGATGAGTTTGCGACGATGCTGGCGAGCGCCGTGTCGATTTGCGGCGTGTCCGCGGCAATTGCGACGTGCGGCGCCATTCAGGGTGATCGCAAGAAACTGTCGTACGTGACGTCACTCGTGCTCGTCGTCGCGATGCCCATGATGGTACTGATGCCCTGGATCGCGAAAGCGGTCGGCATGCCTGATGTCGTTGCGGGAGCGTGGCTGGGTGGAACGCTCGACACCAGTGCCGCCGTCGTCGCCGGCGGCGAATTGATCAGTGATGCCGCGCGCGATGCAGCCGTCGTGGTCAAGCTTTCGCAGAACGCCCTAATCGGAGTGGCGGCGTTTCTGCTGACCGTCTGGTGGGCGATGAAGCGCCAGGCGCCGGCGGGATCGGAGACGTCGTCGCGAACGAGCCTTGCTGTGATCTGGGAGCGCTTCCCGAAGTTCGTGTTTGGATTCCTGGTCGCATCGATCGTGTTCTCGTGGCTGGTTGGTGATGCCACGGTCGCCGACACACGCGGTCCATTGACGGCCATTCGCACGACGCTCTTTGCGATGGCGTTTGTGTCGATCGGTCTCGAGACGTCTTTGCCGAGTCTCGTTTCGACTGACGGAGGACGCCCGGCGATCGCGTTTCTCGGTGCACAGGCGTTCAATGTGCTCGTGACGTTCGCGGCGGCCTACGCGTTCTTTGGCGGCTTCCCATTCGCGCCGTAGGGCGACAGAGGAAGACCGAATCCCAGAGTATCGAACGGGTAAGTCCGCGGATCGAGTATCCCGCCCGCTCCAAACATCAGTGACGGGTCGCACACGTCGCGCTCGAGCAGGAAGGTCCCGAAGGCTCCTTCCTGCGCCAGCAGGTCATCGCCTGCGGCCTGCGCGACAATGAGCGCCGCGCGGGTCAGCAGGCTCGTTTCGCCAACCTGGGCGCCCACGATAAGGGGAATACCGCGGGCGCGCGCGGCCGACACGACTCCGAGCGATCGCAGCAATCCGCCCATCTTCGACACTCGTACGTTGATCACCCAGCGATCGGCCGTTCCCTCGAGGAATCGGAACTGGGCGCTCGAGGTGAGACTTTCGTCGAGAATGATCGGGTATCCGAGCGCCTCAGAAAGCTGGCGGAGCTCGGCGTAGCGTTTCGAGATCAGAGGCTCCTCGACTCCAGCGAACGATCGTCCCAGGTCTCGCAGATACGTTTCGGCGATGCGAACATCCGGCCACAAGTTGTTGGCGTCCACGCGCACTCGAAATGTGGAGTCGACCGAATCGAGGAGGGCGACCTTTCGTGTGTCGCGTTCGAGGTCGCCTGACAGTTTCAGTTTGAAGTCTCGAAAGCCCATGCGCTGATAGGCGTGCGCCGTTGCGGCGAAAGCCGCCTCGCCGGAGTCGCCGAGGACCGCTGTGTAACGAAAGGGACCCGACAGGGCGGGCACTGACAACAGGGATTCCACTGTCTGGCCCGTGACCTTGGCGAGCAGATCGAGAAGCGCGAGCTCGACGGCGCACCAGGCCGCCGGGTTGCTGTCGATGGTTGCGGCATGCGTGGTCATCCACTTCCGGAGTGAATCGAGATCCACAATGTCCTGCCGTAACGACTGATGGGTGCCGGCGAAGAACGCACGAGCTGACTCGGTGGTCTCACCGGTCACATACGGACGAGGGCACGACTCTCCATAGCCGACGAAGCCCTCCGCGCTTGCCTCGACCCAGATGCTGGCGATCTCGCTGCGCTCGGCCGACGCGTGCTGAAACCTCGTCTTGAAGGGGATGTGGAGTTCGCTGAGGGAGAGTTGCTCGATGCGCATCACGCGACGAACTGGTCCAGCGGTATGAGCAGATCTTTGCGGTGTTGCAGAACAGCCGGCTTCAGTTGCGCTTCTCGCTGACCGGCGCTGACAGCGGCTGCCTTGTACGCCTCGCCTGCACCAGGTCGGAGCCACGCGAGCGTCAAGGGTGCGAGGCGGCCGCTGTCTCGTTTGGCGCGGTACTCGATGTTCAGTTCCGCGAGACGGCGGTCGACCGCTTGCCCCACCAAGCTCGACTCAGGCAAGCTGGCCGGGCCTTCGACCAGCAGTCGGTACGACATCTTTTCATCGTCAGCGATCATCACGAAGAACGTCGGAATGACTCCGCATCGAGGGAGCTCGTTTTGAACCGCGTCGATGACCTGGGCCTCGTACAGCTTCTCGCCGGTCAGGTTCGTGACGCCCTTGCCCTTCTGGACGAATCGCAGGAGGGGCGTCTTCCGAAAGAAGCCTGTAACCTCTACGAGATCGTTCATGAAGTAGCGATACAACCCGGCAGGCGTCGTGATCAGCACGTAGTACTGAAATCCCTGGTCCAGCTGATCGACGGTCACGTAGTCGGGTCGCTCACGGTCCCATGCCGAGCGCTCGACGAATTCGAAGAACGTGTGACTCAGCGGTGGCAGCCCGCCGGGCAATTCGGGTTCGAGCGGAATCGTCCCGCGCACTTCGGTTGCCTGGTAGCCCAGCTCCATGACCTGGGTATGGACAGGAAGCGTCTTTCGAAGTGCACCGAGTGCAGTGCCACAACTCCCACCGGTCCACGTCGTAAGTAACTTCACGTCGGGCCAGACGTTGGCGTAAGTGAGCTCAGGCAGGTTGTCGAGCAGCGCGGCGCGCTCCGGCATCGCCGGCATACGACTGGCGATGATCTGCTGCAGCGACGGATCGAGCGCGGCGGTGACGCTGGATACGCCTGTTGCCAGCGAGCGCAGCAGCAATTCGCGCTCGCGGTTGAGCACATGGAGCAGCCGGAGAAACGTCGACGGGTTCGGCGATCCGATATACGTGATGCGGGGTTGTGCGAGCGCGAGGTGAAGGATGACGCGGTATTTCACGTCATAGTCCGAGATCGTCGACACCGCCGGCGGCACCACGAATTTGGACTGAATGAAGCGGGGGAGCGATGCGTACAAGTGACCGGATACCGATCCCACGGTGTGACCCGAGTCGAGCCGGCCCTCGACGGCAGCGCCCATGATTCCCATCGCCATCCCGTCGAATGCCGATGGACACGCTCTGAACTGCAGATACGAGAAAAGCGCCTGCTGTCCTCGTTGCATCGCCAGTGATGTTCTGGTGATCGGGATGTACTTGGGTGTGCCGGTCGTTCCACTGGTCTGCGCGTAGAAGAGCGGCGCTTCGGCTGTCAGCTCGGTCTGGCCAGTTCGCCGTTGTCGCTCGATGTAAGGTCGCAGCGTCTCGTACTGTTGGACGGGTACGCGCTCGCCGAATCTCCGAGCGCTGTCGATTTCGGCAAACCCGTGCTCCCGTCCAAAGGTCGTGGTGCGGTTGGCGGACACGATCGAGCGCAGCACGTCGCGTTGCGCGAGGTCCGGTCGCGACGCGTTTCTTTCGAGCGGCAGCCAATGGCGATACCGGTAGATGTGCATCGACGCTCGTCGCAGAAATGCGTGCATGAGTAGTTCTGCGACCCTACCTGTTGAACGGCGCGCGCATCAGCCCGAGGAAAGCCTTCGGGTAGGCTGGGTCCTTGAGTCCCAAGGACCCGACGGCCCGGTCGGTTGGCAGGAACCAGGTGCCGAAGACCAGGTCCCACACGATGACGGTGTTCCCGTAGTTCGCGTTGGACTCGCGCGGTTCGCGCGAATGATGCCACCGGTGCGTTTCGGCGCTGCCGACGATGTAGTTGAGGAAGCCGTAGCGCAGACGGACGTTGCAGTGCTGAAAAAAACCGTTGGACGCGTACGCGAGGTAGTAGAGGGCGAGCACCGTGGCGTCGACTCCCAGGAGCAGGAATGGGAGACTGTCGAGGCACATCTGCAGCGCCTTCTCGATCGGGTGGAAGCGCGCGGTGTTGAGCCAGTACAGCTGATCGACGGAGTGATGCACGGAGTGGAGGCGCCATAGCGTGTCGCTCTCGTGCGCGGCGCGGTGCAGCCAGTAGCGCATGAAGTCGACGGCCAGCACCATGAGGACTGCCTGCGTCCATATGGGCCAGCTGTGCGGCCACGCGCGTGCGACTGGAAGATTCAGCGATCGTGCGGGCTCGATCAGCGCGTTCGCGAAGAGGAGCCCGACCACCGGCGGCATCGCCAACTGCACCACGATCATAAAGATCAGGTCCGTCTTGATCTCGCGGGCGGGCGGGCGCCAGGTTTCGCGGTTTGGCTGTCGTAACTCGAGCCACGTGACGATGGCCGCGACCGACACCGCGGGAAGGTACGTACTCACGATCAGTGGCATGCCGGCAGCTTGCAGCACGGCGTACAACGCGAATGCCCCGGCCATTGTGGCCGGATAGTGAATCGACGGCAGCCACTTAGCCATGGCGTGTATGCAGGTGGCCGAATACGAACAGGTAACTCGCCAGGCCGAGGTGAAAGACAGTCGGCAGCGGACTTCCGAACCACCGCTCCTCGCGCAAGACGGTTGCTCCAAGAATCAGTCGTGTAAGCATCGTCGCCGCGTACAGCCCTGCAATCGTCAGCAGGAATCTGCCGGATTTCTGGTTCGGCGTCACTGCGTCGTTCGAGACACGCCAGGCGGTGAGCGCGAGCCAGGCCACTATGAAAATCTGGGCGACGACGAGCAGCGGGTAGGGCAGCACGCCGCTATGCCATGACTCGAACCGTGGCAGCAGTGGCGAGTCGATCACAAGGGCGAGTGGCTGCGCAATGACGCGAAAGACAAAGAGCGCCGTCAACGCCCAGAGCCATCGCCCGTAGGTCTGCACGTCTTCACTTATCGGCAGGATTTGGAAGCGACGTGAGACGAGTGTCGCGCCTCGTACATGCCGGGTCCGAAGGGCAGGACCCGGCCTACGTCTGCCAAGTTACTCGGGTCGAAGCGCGTCGATGACATCCACCCGCGATGCGCGCGCGGCCGGAATCAGCGACGCAACGAGAGCGGCGACCACGAGCACGAAGGCGGCGCCGAGTGTCGGCAGGAGTCCAGGCAAGCTGACCTCGTTGATGTAAGCCGCCACCGCCCGAGTCAGGGCAAGCCCTCCAAGCAATCCGGCCACGACTCCGACCGCCGCGATCGTCGCGCCTTCCTTCACCACTCCCTGCAGCAAGTCCTTCGGCGCGGATCCGATCGCGAGCCGAATGCCGAACTCACGTGTCCGCGCGCTCACCGAGAATGCGAGCACGCCTGCCACGCCGACGATTGCGATGAGCAGCGCGACACCGGCAAAGCCGCCGAACACCAGCGCGTTCAGTCGATTGGGCGCCAGCACCTCCGCACGCACGTCGTCGAGCGTCGCCGCCTTTTCAACGGGCTGATCGGCAGAGAGATCTCTGATGATGCGCGTGATGGGCGGCACGAGCGCGTACGGATCGGTCCGCGCGTGCACGAACAGCCTCCCGCCACCCAGCGCCTGGCCCAGCGGGTGATAAATGGTCACCGCCGGGCCCGGAACTACGTTCTCATCATCGACGTCCGCAACGACGCCAACGATTCGCCTGGGTTCTGGGCTGACATCGATGAACTTCATCACCGGATCGCTCCACATCACGTGACGGTTCACCGCATCCTGGTTGGGAAACATCCGTTGCGCCAGGCTCTGGCTCACGATCACGACTTTCTCCGACTCGCGGCGGTCCGCGTCGTTGAAGTCGCGGCCCGCAATAACCGGGACTCCGAGGGCGGCGAAGAACCCGGGCGACACAGTACGGAAACGTCCACGTGGATCTTCTTCGCCGTCGACCTTGGCGTAACCTTCAGCTGTGAACTGAAAGCCCGGGCCGAAGCCTCCGGCCTCGCGCCAGGGCACGAGCGTGCCCACGGCCACACGCTCCACTCCCGGGAGCGCCGAAATGCGACGGAGTACTTCGTCGTAAAACGCCGTGACCTGTCCCGGTTCGCGTCCCGAGATCACGGGCACGTGGAGTGCGAGCACATTGCTGGTGTTGAGCTTCAACTGTGCGGTCTGCAGCTCGATGAGCGTCGCCAGCAACATCCCGGCGCCGGCGAGCAGCACGAATGAGGCCGCGATCTGCAAGACCGCGAACACGCGCAGGCGCCGGTTCGTTCCCGTGGTCAATCGGGCGCTCCCATTCGACAAGCCGAACCCGCTGGACGCCTCGGCACTTGGCAGTCTCGGGACGAACGCCAGAAGCGTCGCGGCAAGGAGTGCCAGACCCACGCCGATCCACAGCAGGCTCGAGTCGATGGTGACGTCGAGCGCGCGCACGGAGAATCGCGCCGCATATCGCGAGAGGATCGACACCATCGGTCGCGCCATCAGCACGCCAATCACGGCGCCCGTGCCGCACAGCAGCAGGCTCTCTGCAAGCAGCGTTCGACGAAGCGCGCCAGCGCGCGCGCCGAGCGCCGCGCGCACGGCCAGCTCGCCTTCGCGACGCACCGATCGCGCGAGGATCAGATTCGCGACGTTGGAGCACGCGATCACGAAGACCAGAGCGGAAGCGGCAAGGAGGATCCACAGCACCGTCCTGGCCGGGGAAGTAATCTGATCGCGCAGGCGTACGGCATCGATGCGGTAGTCAGCCTTCGCTGAGTACACGTCGGGATACTCGCGGCGGATCGCATCGTGTGCGGTGCGCAGCTCGGCGCGCGCCGCGTCGAGGTCGGAGCCGGGCGCGAGGCGCCCGAACAGCTCGGTCATGCGGTGAACGCGCCCTGTGACCATCGTTGCCGAAAGATGGTGTGGACTGGTGACGATGTTGGCGATGATCTCGGTGTCCTGCGGATAAGGCACTGACGGCTCGAGGACCCCGATCACAGTGGCGGCGCGCGAGTCCAATCTCACGGCCTTTCCGATCACGGACGGATCACTCTTGAACTCCGTCGTCCAGAAACGATAGGTCAGCACCACTACGCCTGCGGCCTGCGGCCCATCGTCTGATGCGTTGATCAATCGGCCGAGCACCGGGTGCAGGCCCATGACCTCGAAATACGATCCCCCGACGACGCCGGCGCTGACGACGCGCGGTTCACCAAGGCCGAGCATCGTGAAGCCGATCGTGGAGAAGTCGCCGAAAGAGGTGATCGACTTGACGCGGGCTTTGAGGTCATCGATCTCGGGGACGGAGAACGTCGTGTTCTGAGTGCCAAGGCCAGGCGCACTTTGACGGATGTAGATCAGGCGGTCTTCATCGCGATTGGTGAGTGGTTTGAGCAGGACGCCGCGAACCACGCTGAAGATGGCGGCGTTCGCGCCGATGCCGAGCGCAAGCGTCAGCACGACGGTAATCGTCAAGCCTCTGGCCCTCAGCAGCGAACGCAACGCAAATCTGAGATCAGTCACGAAACTCATAAATCCACAGCCTCTCGACGAGGGCGCTTCCCACGGCGCGTCTTCAGCCCGCTGGGCGCCTCTACTTATAGTCGAATGAACCGCCGCCGGATCGACACTTCCAACTCCCAATGGCCGCTCTCTGGGCGTTGGCTCCTGGGAGTCGCGAGTTTCTGGTTTAGAGCGTCTTCAGGTAAGCCAGCAACGCACCGACTTGAGACTTCAGTACCCGCGACTCGATTTCCTTGCGATCGTTCACCGGGTCGAGGCCGCTGGTGTCGGGGCACAGGTTGGAGCCGAAAGTGTGGCCGGCGTTGGACTTGGCCGGAACGGTCGTGTCGTATTCCTTGACCAGGAGCGTCTCACTCGGACCGTAGCGCGAGGCCGGCCGAGTCGCCCACTCGAATCCGACGAGCGCCTCGTCGTAGTTCAGGTTGCCGCGCAGGAATTTCTGCGGACGCGTGGATGGACATACCAACTGGCCTAGCGTCGGAACCGAGCCGTTGTGGAGATAAGGCGCCTGGGCCCAGATGCCGTGGAGGACATCGGCCTTGTAGCCGTTGGCGCCCTCAGCCACGCGCCGAGGCGTGTCGCGGAAGTACTCGTCGAGTCTCGCCTGCCAGTCGCCTTGGGGCACACACCAGTCCGCGCCCGGTTGCCCCTTGTTGTTCTCGCCGTAAATGCTGCAGGCCTCGGTGACCAGTGCCGCGAGGCCGTAGCGAGACACCTCGGTGTTGACCATCGTCCGGTTCGGGTCGACGCCGAGTTTCGCGGCCGGATAGATCGTCTGATTGCGTGAGGTGTGGCAGCTCGCGCAGTTCGCTTTGAAGAGCGCCTTGCCTTCGCGCGCGCGCGTCAGGTCGACGTTCGTAAACGGGTATGGCGGCGGCGGCAGATTGTCGATGAACGGGTTGAGCGGCTCGTGAATGTGCACGTTCACCATTCGTGGATCGCCTGTCGCTGACGCGCCCGAGGCAAGCGTTCGCGAGGACGCGCCCTGATTGCCGTCCCAGTTGGCGTGATAGCGTTCCACGGCCCAATTGACGCTCTTGACGTCGATCGGCGCTGGTACGGGCGGAGCCCAGGCCGGAATGTTCTTGAAGATGCGTTCGCCGGCGACTTTCGCATCGGTGACCGCGTCGGTCATCCCCGGCGTGTCTGTCGGAAGGCCATTGGCCTTCGAGAACCCGGTGAAGATCGGGCTCTTCGCGTTATCGCTCTTCACGAACTCGATGAAGCTGTTGTCGGTTCGGCGCGTGTGAATCGCGACCAGGCCAGACGCGATGCCGAACGCATCCATCTGACCAGGACGGTCCTCGAGGACGTCCGGGAGCGGCCGCTTGTAGGCGTTGTTCTTGGCGACGACGTAGTAGATGAAGTGCGTCTTCACGCCGATGGCGATGAGATCCTTCATGACATCCGGAAATTTGTCGGCAACGGCCAGCGTCTGTATCTTCGCGCGCGCGATCTGCGCCGGCGATGAACCGTACATCGTCTCCGGGTGGTCGAGCACCTTCTTCAGCATCGCCCCATACAACGCGCGGACGGCATCCCTGTTGGGCGAGATGTTGGCGGGGTTCACTGGTGTCGTCGACATGGGATCGAACCCCGATTCGACCAGCGCCGCGGCGGTGAGCATCAGCAGCTTCGAGTAGTACTGCGCCTCGATTTCCGTGTTCGGCATCCCGGGAAGAAATTTCATCCTGCCGCCGACGACGACACGACCGACATGGCACCCCGCGCACGAGAAGAACACGCGATCCATGGATCCGGGCGTGCCAAAGCCCTTGCGATCGTTCTCCCAGTTCTCTTCCTGGTTGGCGGTCCTGAGCTTGGCGAGGAGCAGACTGGTGATTTGAAACACGCTTTTCAGTCGCAGTTGCGTGTCGTAGCGTTTCATCTCGATGTCCGAGAGCGGTTCGAACGATTTCGGGTTCTCGTACGCGAACCCGAATGGCAACGGTGACAGCCGCTCGCTGACCGGCCGCGCTACGCCGTCGACGTAATCGGCCGGGTTCGGTCCGACGCCGAGGTGATCGAATGTCCACGCGGCCGATGGTCCGGATCCGATCGGCATGGTGGTCTGATGCTTCCAGATCCGCGCGATTTTCTGGAGGGCTGGATCCGGATCGTTTGGATCCAGGTCGATGATCGTCTTGAACAGCACGAACGGGACGCCGTTGAATCCAACCGGGTAGTCGCGGAACCAACTCCACGCCAACTGCGGGTTCTGTCCGCTGCGGAAGCCATACTTCGCAGCGCGGCCGGGATCGACGTCGTTCAAATAGCCCTCTAGCGAGTTGTCCCGCTTCTTGATCTCGGCTGCCCAATCGGTAATGACCTGCCCATCTACCCACGACACGATGTCATCGCTCGTATCGTTGGTCAGCGGTCCGACCAGTCCCGCGGTTCCCGTGGCCACTGCTGCCGTCGTCGCCTTGGTCGCCGTGCCCTCGTTGGCCGCCTGGCGGCCGCACCCACACACGAGAAGGGTCAGCAAGACGCAAAAAACGACCGCTATGCGGCTGGTTGTGGAATTTCTGGACGCGCTTTCCCGGTATAGCGGCCGCAGGCGCGCGAAGCGCGCCAAGAAACACTGCCGATCAGGCAAGGGCTCCGCGGAGATCGTGAGAACGGAGCCCTTGACTGGTCGGATCCTGTTGATGGACATCTCAAATCACCTCGGCATTGCCGGCCGCCGCAAGCGGCCAGAACTGACGCGTGGTACCCGCGTCGGCGAATCGGAGAGAGAACGTGGTGGCGTACAGGTTCTGGTCGTCGAGTTGAAGTCGCCCGAACCGCCGTTCCAAGGGGAACGCAGGCTCACCGAACGCGGGGTCAGGCCGGGACAGATCCTGAAGACCCAGCACAGCGATGATCGACTCGACGATGATCACCGGCGAGACATGCTGGCCGAGACAGGTGTGCCGACTCCAGCCGTACTGCAGATAGTGCTGACGCGGCCGATCGAGGATAAACGCGTCGGGCTCGGGAATGTCTTTCATCGCCGACCCGTGGGCCGCGAACACGAGCGTGCCTGCAGATATCGGTCGACTGTCGGCAATGCGCGCACCCTCGATCGCGCACTTGCGCAACAGCACCTCGCCTTGCGGCTGCAGCCGCAGCGCCTCCAGGAAGTATCCGTAAAGCTCGCGGCGGCTGTCCTCGACGTGGGTGCCGCTCAAAACATTGACTGCCAGCTGCGTCGCCTCGGCGAAAGTGCCATAACGGACGCCTTCCGAGCCGCTCGTCCGATACTCGCCGCTTTTCAGTCGAACCAGCGAGTCGATCGCGCGGCACGTGGCTTCCTCCTGGCCCGCAATCGCGCCAACGATCGTGCCCATCACGTTCTCGGCGATCCGCAGGTCGCTGACCAGCCGCGGGTCGAGATTCGCCGGCCGGGCCAGGGTGGGCGCGGAACGACCAAGCTGAAAGAGCAGGAGCCTGGTGAGCATCGTATCGTCCACCGGCTGGCCGCTCAGTACGCGCGCGCGTTGGATCCCGACCTCGCGCAGCAGGTAGGCGAGCAACAGACGGCACGAGCGCAGTCCCTCTTTCTGTACCTGCGGATCCTTCTGCACGTTGTTGAAGAAGTGCCGGAATGCGGCCTTGATCCACAGGTACATCGTGCTCTCGTCGGGGATGATGCCGTCCTCCTTCTTGAGCGCGGTCTCGGCCTGACCCTCGATCGGCGACCCGTAGTAGGTCAGCATCTCCGGGGTCAGCTCGAAGGAACCCGGCTGCGCGGCGACCGGCACGCCCAGGTACTTGTGGCCGAGCGTGACGGGCACGAAGCGCGCAATCGATTGCACGATGCAGATCGTCGATGACGCGTTCGCCCGCGCGCCCGCAAGCGCAGCTCCCATCCGGCGCCTGCAGTCCTGATGAATGATGTCGGTGATACGCTCCGCATCATCGCGGTTGCACACGGCCGAGAGCAGCCGCTTATCCGGTTCGTACGCAGTGTTGTCGTCTGTGCTGAGGATGAACGTGGAGAATCCGCCGTTGTGCGACGGCGTCATCACTTTGACCATCTCCGCGCCGTAGGGATCGACCGTGAACTCCTGGTCGCGCTCGAGCACATTCCGGACAGTTTCGCCTTCGACGACGAGCACCGGACCGAACGCCGGCTGAAACAGCTTCGCCTTTTTCCTGATCTCCTCGAGCATCGGATAGGGCCTGAGCTTCAGGAAGAACCCGATCACGGCACCGATCGCCTTACCCTGTCGAACGGCCTGGAGCTTCAGCGTCTGCAGTTCCTGCGCTTCCGGCGGCGTCATCTGACCGAGGCGTGCCTTCCCGGCAAGTTCCTGCAGCCTCGCGAGTGGAACCGGGTTGTCAGCGGTGATTCGCTCGATCGTCGTATAGAACGACTGCAGCGCCGCCGCTGTCTCCCTGATGAGAAAGGTAATGTCGGGTGCTGTTGGATCAGCCGGCACGACAGGCGCAGCGGGAGGCGCAGAGGCAGCTGGCGCCAAGTACACGTGATCGTCGATGGAAAGGCGCATGAGTAAAACCTCAGCCAGCAGGAGTGGCTCATTCTCACTGGCTGTTCCTGCCGAAACAAGAGCAAATCGGCGAGCAACGGCTGAGATTGGGGATCAGCCGCTCACGACTCGCTCGAATACGCCCCAAAGAAAGAACGACTGCGCCTCTGAATCCGAACGAATCTGTGTGCACACCGATCGGCTTTTCATGTTCAAGCGCAACGTACTCGTCGTTTAACTTCTTCACCGGAGGCTCACACACGATGGACACCGTCCTGCTAACGGGCGCGACCGGGTTCCTTGGGTACCACGTCGCCAGAAAGCTGAACGAGATCGGAGTCCGTCCACGCGTGCTCGAGTTGCGCGACAGCCGGCCCGACGTGCTCAATCGATTGAACGTCGAGCGCTGTTCCGGGTACGTGGACGATGCCGCCGCAATACGCGTGGCGTGCTCCGGTGTCAGCACGTTGTTGCATCTGGCGTTCAAGGTGAGCGTCGGCAGCGGTGCGCAACTGGCCGAGGACATGCAACGGATCAACATCACGGGCACGCGCCAGTTGCTGGAGACCGCTGCAGCCTGCGGGGTGAAGCGCGCGGTCGTCGGCGGAAGTGCTCTGGCTGTCGGTGTCAACAGGAATCCGAAGCCGCTCGACGAGTCTGCGAACTGGTCCGAGCACGCCTTCGATCTTCAGTACGCCAATATCCGCCGCCAGGCGGAACTGAATGCGCTGGCGCACGCCTCGCCCAGTTT
>Ga0163162_10001013_pt1 | contig 26117 bp, 19 predicted proteins | sample S55metaG_FD_115310 | JGI IMG/M metagenome (GOLD analysis project Ga0163162, IMG submission 115310) | Switchgrass rhizosphere microbial communities from Kellogg Biological Station, Michigan, USA - S5-5 metaG | ecosystem: Host-associated > Plants > Roots > Rhizosphere > Soil | place: USA... | reverse complement strand
CTGCTCGGTCTTCTCTCTCAATGCAGCCAACTGTTCCGGCGTAGCTTCGGGTGCATCAATCTCAAACCTTGCGTGGATATCTTCAAACCCGACAGGCACGTCTTTCGAAATTCCCAACGTGCCTGCCAGATCCATCTCCCCGTCGACGTCAACTCGTATGTGCTCGATCGGTATTCCCATAGCTGTTGCAACAAGTTGGCAAGTTAACTGTGCACAAGCCGCTAACGCCCCTAACAGCAGATCGCCCGAGCAAGCCGCTGTTCCTGGTCCTCCAACTCCCTGGTGGGCCTGCGCCGCGATAAGCTTCTGACCTACTTCAACTGAACAACCAATCGGGCTTTCGGCTTCCGAACCATGCGAACTTAGGGTGATGCGCGAACTACCTGGCTCGTTTCGATACTTCTCTTTTAGCGGCTTCTGGATTGATCGAAGATCCATTGCGTGTTCATTCCTCAGAAGTCGTGGGGTCGATAACTGTCTTGACCTGCGCTATATGGTTCGCGGGAAATCCGCCGAGCCGCGCATGTTCTTTAACCATTTCTTCGTTTGGGGCGACGTAAACGCAATAGAGTTTGTTGTCGGTGACATAACTATGAATCCACTGAATCTGTGGCCCCAACTCGTTAAGGACATTGCACGACCGCTGCGATAAGGTCTTCAACTCGCTTGGCGTCAACTTACTGGCTCCGGGCACGACGCGTTCAATAACATACTTTCGCATTTACGTTCTCCTCGAAGATATTTTGTAACTCGGCAGTACTTGGTTCACTGCAACTCTGCGATCAATTGCTGAAACTCCTGATCCCCGCTCATTGAATCGAATGCGCTATCTGTCCTGGCCCAGTGCGCAACTGTTTTAAAACCACTTTCATAAGCTCGACGTAATGAGATAAGCGACGCACGCTTGTCTCCAAGCAGAGCGTACGCGCATGAACAGTTATAGACGGCCAGGCCATCGTTTGGTTCAAGCTCCAAAACTCTTTTCAGAGTCGCAATCGCTTCTACTCTGCTTCCGAAGCGTGCGTAGGCTTCCGCAAGCCGGCTCATAACTATGATGTCATCAAGACTCGCCTCGAGCTTGCGGGAAGTTATTTCGATCACCTTTAGTGCTGCTTCATCCGCTGCCTGCGGACTTGAAAGTTTCCGATAAACGCCCACCAGGTAACGCCACGGATCTTCATCGTAAGGCTTTAGCTCGGCTGAGCGGCGATAATACTTGAGCGCGCCATCAAGATCGCCTGATAATTCTGCAATCATCCCAAGCCGAAGACAGCCTGGATAAAACTCAGAGTTTCCTCCAAGAATCTCCTCGATCACCCGCTTAGCTTCAAAGAATCTCCGATGGTGGAAATAAACCATCGCAATCCCAAACTGAGCCTCTAACGATGTAGGATCCAGGCTCAGGGCTTTCTGATTCATTTCGATTGCCTTACTCAGCCACGACGAATTCCCGTCGTACCATTCGTACATCGATGAATACGCCTCACCCAGAGCAGCATAAGACGATGCGAAGCCCGGATCGATCGCCACAGCATTCTCAAACATCTCGATGGCGCTCTCAGTATGTCGCTTCCCTTTCAAGTACAAGAGCTCTCTGCCACGCATGTAGAAATCATACGCAACCAGATCATCCGTTGGCTTTTGAGTAAGTAGCTGTCTCTCAGTATCCGTTAGCGAGATCTTCAGGGCATCGACGATCTTCTGGGAAACCTCGTTTTGTAAATCAAAGATATCCTCAATCAAACGGTCGAACCGCTCCGCCCACAAGTGATAACCATCCTGCAAATTGACTAGTTGCGCAGTAATCCGAATTCTGTTGCCGGCCTTGCGAACACTTCCCTCGAGTATGTAATTCACTCGGAGCGCGTCACCCACCTGACGTTTATTCACTTCTTTGTTGCGGAACGGCAACACGTCAGACCGAGACACCACTTTCAAGTCTTTGATCTTCGAAAGGTCCGTGATGATGTCTTCAGTCATGCCTGCACAGAAGTAATCGCTGTCGTCATCCGAACTCATGTTTTCGAAATAGAGTACCGCGATTGACTTCTCTGGTACTGACGAAGCTTCTAACTCTCTGGAGGTTGTTCCGCTTATTCGCGGAGATATAAAACCTTTTGACTGGGCGTCAAGTTCGCTCTTTAGATCTTTCAGATCAATCAGCAGGTCGGCGATATTTTGGTATCGATCCTCGCGATCTTTGCGCAAGGTTCGATAAACAATGCGTTCGAGCTCCGCCGGCCCATCAGGCAAATGTGACAGTAGTGACTCGGGCTCTTTGTGCAGGATTCCTGACATGACATCGATCGTTGTCGGACCTGCAAAAGGTTTACGTCCAGCAATCATTTCATGCAGAACACAACCCAAGCTCCAAATGTCCGTGCGCGCATCAACCGCAAGGCCTCTGGCTTGTTCAGGTGACATGTAATGCGCTGTCCCCATCACGATACCAACCTCGGTATGAATGAAATCCTGAGTAGGCGCTAGAGAATCGGTTTCCGAAGTCTGCCGTTCGCGAGTGAGTTTTGCGAGGCCGAAATCAAGAACTTTGACAATCCCATCACGTCTAAGCATGACATTGTCAGGCTTGATGTCCCTATGAATTATGCCTACACCGTGAGTGGCAGCGAGCGCGCTGGCGATTTGAACGGCAATGTCGAGAGCCTCACGCGGGTTAATGGGACCAGCTAATAATCGTTGGCGCAGAGTTTCGCCGTCGACAAACTCAGTAGCAATAAAGGGCTCGGAATCTATTTCGTCAATTTCGTAAATCGTGAGGATGTTTGGATGGTTGAGCGCCGACGCTGCCTTTGCTTCCTGGACAAAACGACGGAGATGATCGCTTCTCTTCTCGTCATCAGAAACAGAGCGGCTGTCCGAGCCGACGGGAATTTGAAGGATCTTCAGAGCAACTTTGCGGTCGAGCTTTGTGTCATGGGCTAAATAAACCTCGCCCATCCCACCGGCCCCGAGTTGCGAGCAGATTTCATAGCGACCAATTCGTTTTCGCGGGGCTAGTTGCAACGCAATATACGCAGGGGGATAGTCGAGGTTTAGCGAACCGAGGTGCATTGTAGTTTAGTTGGGTGTCGAGTTGGAAACGGGCTTACGACTTTTCACCACTTACATTTGTATGCGTATTAGCTTTCTCCGCTGGATCACCGACTGAATAACACTTCAGTCAAACGGACACTTTTGACATGAAAAATCTCAATTGACCTTCTCGACCCTACGGGCGTATCGTGATCGTGGTACGGTTTCTGCCAGAGAACTTCCCCCGACTTCTGCCCACCTCCTGTCTGACAGACACGTAGTAGACACCTATGCGTTCACTTGGTTTCTTAAGGGGCACTGTCATGACTACTTCAAAGAAGCGGGCGGCGTTGATTAGCCTGGCCCTGGTTCTCCTACTTCCGCCAGTTGGATCGTTCGCAAAGCCCAGAAAGCGCGCAGCGCTGAAACAATCCGACATTAGGGCGGCTCAACATCGGCTCGGAGAGATGGGTTTCGGGGGCGGGCAAGGGGCCTTGATCACCTTTCAAAAATGGGAAGGATTGAAGGTGACTGGCAGCCTAACGCGAAACGACTATGAAGCAATCATGAATGCGAGTGCCCCACAACCAAGAGATGACGGCTATCGACACGTTGAAGTTGATCTTGATCGACAGGTCCTTCTATTAGTCGATAGTGAAGGAGCAATCAAAAAAATTCTTCCTGTCTCGACTGGAAGTGGAAAGCGTTACAAAGAGAAAGGCATGCGTGGCCTGGCCTATACGCCACGAGGTCGCTTTAGGATTTACAACAAGTTATCAGGCTGGAAGAAATCGCCACTCGGATTACTTTATTACCCGAACTACTTCAGCGACGGTTTGGCAATTCACGGGAATCCTTCGGTCCCTCACATTCCTCAAAGTCATGGTTGCGTTCGCATTCCCATGTCTTCGGCAGCCGAAATGAGCAAACGTTTACCAGTGGGTACGATCGTGTTGATCTACGACTCGGAGTCGTTTGTCTCTGCGAAAGATTGGGCCGAGGAAGACAAACGAAAAGAAGCGATGAGTGTGCGTTGAACTCTCAGGCAGGAATCATACAGTCGACTCACCTGCATAAATTTCAGCTTGGGAAGCCGGATCCTCTGACTTCAACAACTCTGGCAGCTGAAACTCACTCTAATCCTGGAAAAGTATCAGGTCAGGAAGGGGACCCTGTCCCCGCTCTTCTATCAAATTGCTTAAAAAGACCTCTTCACTTTGGTTTGCAGATATGGCTCTAATGCTCGAGTAAATTGAAAGCTAGGCGGGGGACAGGGTCCCCTTCCTTACCTGATAATTTTTCTGAGACAAGAGTGCGTTCCAGAAGTTGAGGAGTGACTGGCTCCAATTCCTGCGATCTGATTGTATCTGAGGAATCAGCATCAAAGTAAAGCTCAATCGCCCGCGGCCATATCGGTTGGAACGGAATGTTCGGGCTGGACTCGAGCCTCACCACTCTTTCGAGCTTTCCGCGATCCAAAAAAAGCGGTGCGGTCGAGTACGTCTTCCTGAAAGCGCTCAAGGTAGAGATAGATTACTGGTGTGATGTAGAGGGTTATGAACTGTGAAATGACGAGACCGCCAACTACCACGAGGCCGAGTGGACGTCGTGATGCGCCGTCGGCACCAAAGCCAAGCGCGATCGGCAGAGCGCCAAACACGGCAGCCAGCGTCGTCATAAGTATCGGACGAAAGCGATCCATGCTTGCATCGTGAATAGCCTGTTCTGCACGCTCGCCGGCTTCAACACGTTGCCGCGCAAAATCTACGATCATGATGCCGTTCTTTTTTACGATACCCATCAACATAAACATTCCTACGAAGGCATAGAGCGACGCTTGCTGGCCAAAGACAATTAACGTCAACAATCCTCCAACCAATGCAGTTGGCAATGTTGATAAAACGGTCAGGGGATGCACATAACTCTCGTAGAGGATTGCGAGAATCACGTACATCACAAAAACTGCTAACGCCATCAGGAAGGTCAGACTTGTTACTGTGCTGGAGAAAGTTTGCGCCTCACCTACCAGTTGAGCGCGTACACTGGGCGGCACAATTTCCGCCGCTGATTTGTTGATGAAGTTAGTAGCATCACCGAGAGCTACACCCGGCTTTAGATTGAAAAACACCGTGACACTGGTGAATTGGTTCAAATGATTTACGGTCTGTGGGCCAAGCGTTGTCTTCCATGTGACCAGTTCGCCAAGAGGCACGAGTCGTTGACCGTCGTCCGAGCGTATGTAGAGATGCGAGAGGTCTTCGGGATTTGATCGAGCGGCATCTTCAATTTCAAGGATAACCTGGTATTGGTCTTCGGGCTTCTTGATCAGGTAAAGATAGTTTTGCGAATAAGCGTTGCGAAGTAATGAAAGAATACGAGCCTCAGAAACTCCGTATGTCTTTGCCTGATCGCGCCGCAGATCGATGTTCACGTTGGGCGTGTTGTGATAGTAGTCAGATGAAACCGTCAGAAAGCCAGGATAAGTCATGAGTTTTCCCATCAACTTCTGGCCGACATCGTAGACCTCAGCAGGATTCGCACCCGAAACTGCGAAGGCATACTGACCCTGTTGCTGACTCGTTACACCCGTACTGATTTCGAGAACAGGAAATGGACGAAGAAAGGTGAACACACCGGGAATCGAGTTGAGTTTACCCATCATCTCGGCAGTCACTTCCTGAATTGGCTTCCGCTCCGCAGGTGGACGGATGAAGGTAAAGGTAATTCCCTGATTTGCGGCGAGGAATCCGGTCGCACCTGTCATCGTGAAATCGGTTATGACGTTTGGATCCTGGTGAAGAGTCTCGTCCACACGATTTTGCAATTCACGCATCTGTGCGGGTGAGGAACCTTCACGCGCGATAAAAGCACCGAAGATTACGCTGCTATCGCCAGGTGGCAAAAAAGTCTTCGGCACCAGAATGAAAAGTCCAATCGTGCCCGCCAGACAAACGACCCAAATGACAAGCGACAACCAGCGGTGCCTCAGGAACCACCAAAGTGATCCGCCATACAAAGCAAGCACACGCTTCTCAATTCCGCCGATCACACGTTCCATCCACGTCTTCTTCGAACCTTCTCCTCGAGACTTCAGCAATCGCGCGCACATCAAGGGAGTAAGCGTCAGCGAAACCAGACCTGAAGCGAAAATGGCGATTACGATCGTGATCGCGAACTCGCGAAAGATTCTCCCAACCAGGCCGGTCATAAACACCAGTGGAATAAAGACGGCAGCCAGTGAGATCGTCATCGACATAATTGTGAAGCTGATCTCTTTCGCGCTATTAACAGCGGCTTCGAATGGTTGTTCACCACGTTCCATTCGACGCACAGTGTTTTCTAAAAACACTATCGCATCGTCAACCAGAAACCCGATGGCGAGCGTCAGGGCCATCAACGACAGATTGTCGAGGCTGTAGCCGAGAGCGCGCATCGCCATGAAAGTAATCAGCAGCGAAAGGGGCAAAGCGACCGTAGGAATCAAAGTGTCGGTGGCACGACCGAGGAAAGCAAAAATCACTATCACTACGAGAACGAATGCGATCACGAGCGTTGTTTGAACGTCCGTGACTGAGTGAACGATGCTTAGTGATCGATCATAGATCGGAGTAATTCGTATTGATCCCGGAAGCTCAGAACTTAACTGCGGCAGAATCTGCCTGATGCTGCTCGCCACCTCCACTGCGTTTGCTCCCGCGCGACGGTTCACAGCAACAATCACAGTTGCCGAGGGAACTGTGTAACCACGTACCCAAAAACGCATGTTCACACGTTCGTCCTGAACAGAGTCCTTAACCTCCGCAACATCGCGCAGGTAGATTGGCGCGTTACTGGTGCCACCGACTATAAGGTTGCTGTACTGCTCGGCACTTTCAAGTTGACCCTTTGGGCGCAGAATAGCGGTGCCTGAGCTGCTATCTAGTTGTCCCGCGCCGGTGTAGCTTGTACCGCGTTTGATCGCTTCGTTGAGATCATCGATCGAGATTCCCCGAGCCCACATTGCCGAGGGGCTTGCCTTGATTCGAATTGCCGACTTCGTCCCAAACACATTCACCTGCGAAACGCCCGGCAGAATACTCAAGCGCTGGCCGACTTGTGTGCTCGCGTAGTCGTAGAGCTGACCAGTTGTAACGGAATCGCTCGTCATCGCGATATACATGATCGCCTGATCGTTAGGGTTCGTTTTTGAGTAGGTCGGCGGAGACGGAAGGTCGGCGGGCAAACTGCTTATCGACTGCGAAATTGCTGTCTGCACATCTGTGGCAGCAGCATCGATGCTCTTCTCGAGAGCAAACTGCAAGGTGAATGTTGCTACGCCCTGAGTGCTGGTAGATGTAACAACTTCGAGCCCGTTGATCTGCATGAACTGTCGTTCAAGGGGCGTAGCAATATTGTTGGCAATGGTGTCGGGACTTGCGCCGGGATAACCAACGCGCACCTGGATAACGGGATAGTCAACTTGCGGAAGATCGTTAACCGGTAATTGGCGATAACTCAGTATGCCAAACAGAACAACTGACAGCGTCAATACCGCCGTCATCACAGGTCGATGAATGAAGGGTTCCGATAAATTCATTACTTCGCACCGGTGCCTGCGGCCGGAGCCGGCTGTTCGATCCTAACCTTGCCTCCCGGTGTGACACCCAACTGTCCTGCAGTTACAACATGTTCTCCAGCTGCGACTCCACTCTCGACTACAACCAACTCACCCTGACGCTGTCCAAGAGTTACGGGTCTCTGTTCCGCAGTCGAGTCCTGCTTTACGACATAAATAAATGATCCATTGGCCGACATCTGTGGCGCAGCGGCAGGGACCAAAACCGCCTGATGAATCGTGTTCAAGACTAGGCGAATGTTCACGAAGCGACCCGGCCAGAAGCGATGATCGGAGTTCGAGACGGTCGCACGCAGCGCAACCGTACCTGTGGTGTTTTCGACAGCGTTGTTTAGAAATGTAAGCTGACCGATCACAGGCGACGTTGCCTCGTCAGGGAGTCTGACCTCCGCAGTGAGCTTGTTGGCACGCATCTGTTGCTGGACCTCTGCAAGACTGTTTTGTGAAATAGTGAAGTCAGCATAGATGGGATCCAGACGCTCGATAACGAGCAAAGCGTTTCCATTAGCAGGATTGCTTGAACTGGAATTGTTGTTGTTTGAGTTCGCTCCTGGATTTACGACGTTTCCGATGTCAACCAGTCTCTGCCCTGCCCGGCCGTCGATTGGTGAGCGAATTGTGCAATAACTGAGTTGTACCTTCGCGCTCTCGACCGCTGAAGTGTCTACCTTAATGCTTTCATCTGCGCTGTTAACCGCGGCACGCGCGGAGCCAACGTTAGCGTCAAGCGATCCTTGATTCGCAGTTAACTCCCCATATTGCTCACGTGACACGACACCTTGTTCAACTAGTGTGCGATAACGACTGACTTGCACTGCGCCCCAGTTAGCCTTTGCAATTTCTGAAGCAAGGTTCGCCTCGGCTTGTTTCTTCAAAGCGATATCCTGCGAAACCTTGGCCTGCGCCTGCTTGAGGTTCGCTTCATAAGGTCGTGGGTCAATGGTGAACAGCAGATCGCCCTTCCTCACATTGGCGCCATCAGTGAAATGTATCTGCATTATGCGCCCGGATACTTGCGGCTGAATCGAAACCACTTCTCGAGCTACGGTTTTGCCAATTGCATCAATGTAGGTAGGGACATCCTGCGCCACCGCGGGCGCTGCAGATACCGGAGCCGGTGGTCGTTCGAACTGCACCTGCGCTGCCTTGTTAGAACAGCCTGCGATAAGCAGCACGGTTAACAATAAAGGGGTAGCGCGATAAATCTGATGTCTCATCGGAGTTTAGTACTTGATGTTGTAGTCGGAGCTATTTTGATTATCACTATGATTGATGCTCGAGGCAAATACAGCCCTTTCGAGAGTTGTGAACTAATTCGGAGGGGCGTCCCTCGGGTTAGCCCCAGTGTTAACGATTGAAACCCCTTGCATAACTTATTTTGATCATTTACGAGAAGCGCCTCCGAACTATGGCAGCATCTCTACAAGAAATCATTACGCTATCGGTTTGCCGGAGGTTTCGCGCCTCACAAACCATCATATCTCTTCCAAAAATTGCGTAGAAATATGACAAGTTGAAATACCTCGCGAACTGAACTCGGCGCGGCAGATGTGTCCTGGTGGCCTAATTTTATTGCCGAGGGATTTGCTGGTGTGTGGCGTGCGGCTGTCGCGCTAAACGATACAAAATCATGGAGGAGGGCGGTTGGATTCGTAAAGACCCTGACGCTCGAGCGGTCTGATGTGTTTCCCTTTGCGTTGTCAGGAGCGACCGTTGGTGGCGTGCGTTGTACGTTATCGCGTTCGAGTATTCGAATCGATCAAGTTAGTCACGCGCTGCACGCGCTAGTTGAAGGTCAACAGCTTCTGTCCTAAGCACGCTCGACCTTCTATTTAGATACGAGTAGTTCTGCGAGCTTAGCAGTGTCGATATTTCCGCCTGAGACAACGCAGACAACTTTTCCGGTTCCTGCTTTTCCGGATAGGGCGCACGCTACGGAAGTAGCACCAGCGCCTTCGGCGATAACGTGGTTGAATTCAACCAATGACTTGACCGCATCCGCGACCGACTGCAAATCCGCAACGAGGGCCTCGTCAACCAGGTTCTTCGCGCGTTCGAACATTTGCGGAAAAACAGCCTTCGATCCAATACCGTCAACAAAGGATTTCTCATATGCGACTTCGGTGGGAATCCCTGCTGACAACGATGCGGCTAATGGTGCAGCCGTAGTTACTTCAGCTGTAAAGATCTTGCAGTTGGGCTGCAACTTGCGCAGCACTGAAGCGATCCCACACGTCAAACCACCGCCTCCCCATGGAACTACAATCGCATCCACATCGCTCAAGTCTTCCAGGACTTCCAACGCAATGGTTCCGTTTCCTGCCATGACATCAGGATCATCGAACGCGTGAATGAACGCACCATCCACTCCGGAAAACGCGCGTTCCTCAAAAGCTCTCCACCATTCGTCGAACGAAACTTTGATGACACGACCACCCAACCGCTCGATCGCTTTGATTTTGATGTCGGGCGCTGTCGCCGGAGCAATAATCGTGGATTCGATCCCAAGTTTTCGAGCCATCCACGCGACACCCTGGGCCATGTTTCCTGCTGAGGCCGTAACCACTCCATGTTGAAGCCTTTCCACTGGCAAGTTGGCTATTGCGCTTGCGGCTCCGCGAATCTTGAATGAGCCTATCGGCTGAAGGTTCTCGAGTTTTAAATAGATCTCGGCAGGCGCATTCGGAGCGTTGAATCGAACAAGCGGCGTTCTTATTGCCGAGGCTGAGATAGTTCGGCGAGCGTCATGCACTGCAGATAGGGGAAGCGACCAGTTTGTTTCAGTCATGGTTTACCATGCCAGCATTATCCGCAGATTGCACAGATTAAGGAGATTATTTTTGCAGGAAGATTGATCCAAGGTCTTAAGTGAATCCGGAAACCAAAACCGACACCTTCTTGTTTTCGGAGCAAGCTCAATACGGCTTTGCCACCTGTTGTGAGGAATGGCTATGCCTTTCCGTTGAGTTCATTCCTTACCTGGACTGTGCCTCTACGGCAGATGAATATCTGAGACTGCTGGTAGAAATTGTTCCGCAAACATTTCGAGGACAAGGGCGGAGCCCAAGAGTGATAGGTCCGGCTTCACGGAAGGGTGCAGCCATTCCTCACATCAGGCGGCGAAGCCGATCCGAACACTAAATGATTGGTTGCTGCTCGGCTGCGCGTGAAATACGTAATCTGTGGATGAAATTCTTGGACTTCGACGATCAAAAGAAAAGCCCACGCATTAGCATGGGCCTTCACGAGGATTCTAATTGTTCGGTTTCCTTCTGTCGTCGTGTTTTTGGTTGTTGTTCTGCTGCGGTCTGTTGTTTTCTTTTCTATCGTTAGTTATGACTTTGACCGGCTCTTTCGGGGGTCTCTTGTCCCGATCCCTGCCCTGTTTTTGGCCAAACGCGCCGACCGATACAAGGCCGAGCATTGCCACCACCAACAGCTTTCTTACTAACTTCTTCATTTCCAACCTGTGCCTCCTCACGCAGTTTGTCTGCGCAGCGGAGGGAGAAAGAGATGCGCCAACAGGGAACTCAGCAAGCTAGATGCCATAGACACGAACTGACTTAACCGTGCATTTGCTCACAGAGTTTACCAGTAAAAGGCGTGAAGTAACACGGTTTCGAGTTCAGTCGCACCGTATGGTGCAAGGGGTAGAGTGGGGCGTTTTTACAGCTGGAGCGCATACGCCTCGCCTGCCTCTGCTGACCGCAGGCGCCCTGGCCTGCCCGACTTGCCAACGAAGTTATCAATAAGCAGTCAGCAGGCGGGAACGCCTGCTGTTCCAGCACATTGCGTCCCACCAGCTATTTTCTAACTGTGACGCTGAGGGTGCCGACATTCCCGCTTGCATCAAACGCACGTAGTGAAATTGTATGTTCACCCGCAGCCGTTACAGGAAACTCCACCGTGTAAACTTCGTGGCCGGAATCGGCGATTCCGTCGTCAGGAAATACAGGGCTCCATACACCGCCATCAATACTTGCATCGCCGCGCTTCACCTTGCCTGTAGCATCATCAACTGAGAAAACCACCCTGACAGTATCGCTAAGGATCTGAGGAGGACTCAGTGTTTTAATGACAGGCGGTGTGTTGTCGATATCAACCGGTTCACTCAAGCGCTCGCCTGTAAGCTTCTGACCGGCAGGATTATCCGGAGCGTCTGATGCCACCACTTTAATTACGTAACGTCCATCGGCGAGCGTCGCCCCGTCGATGGTGTAAAAGGTGTCGCGCAACTTGTCCTTCAACAATCGGAATGTCTGATCGTTAAGCCCTCGATAGTAAATAGCGTACTCAATCGTATCGCCGTTACGATCCTCAGCTTGCCATTGAAAAGATCTCGCACCGCGTTGATAAAACCGTCGTGGCGGAACCTGGGCCACCGGTCCAAACACGCTTGGGTCCATTCCAGAAGATTCTACGTTTGGATCCACCGTCACTTGAACCACTTGTTGCAGACCAACTCCGATCGGCAAAGCAGTGATCGATAAAACCTCCGGCGCTACATTTCGCGGGAGATAGGCAACACTCACATCCTCTACCCAAGCAGCTGCAGGTGCGCTTGCGACGGAACGCATCGTCGCCCGCCATTGAATAAAACGAGCTCGCGGACTGGTAATCTGATTGCCGTTTGGCTCTTTATAGATATTGCTCCAATCGCTCCAAGTACCATCAGGCCGACCAGCATTTCCAGTTCGAGTTTGCATCTCCACGTTGCCGGTGCCACGCCACCAGAGTCGTCCCCATGATGCTGTAAGTTTTGCATCGCGAACTGGTGATTCGTAGCTGCCCTCATTCACAAGCGCTGCGCCAAAATTGAAAAGCTTGCCCTGATTACTTGAGGCTGCATAAACCTGGCTGCCGCGAGTAAAGAGCGACGAGATCTGTCCCTCTGTCGTTTGAAGTAAGAGTGTGTCGCGACCATCATTAGTGACCGAGTAGATTCGTCCTTTATCACTCGTGCCGATGAGAACCGTGCCTGGCTGTAAACCCGGCGTAACCGAGAAGGCGGTGACAGTCGGCGAGCTCCATACAACATCTGTCGCGCCATCGGGCAAGATGCGAAAGACAGCACTACGTGCGTTGGAAACATCCGATCGACTCCGCGTTTGAGTAGCTTGATTAGCGACCGGAGTTCCCTGCTCATCGATAGCCGTGATCGTTACCGTTGTGGACGGAGTTGTTGAGTCGGTAGGTGATGCAGTCGGCGCAGGTGCTGAAGGCCCACGTGCCGTAGCTGCTGCATCACTCAAGGCGAGTGCGTAGATCGAACCATCTGGAGCAACGGACAACGCATGTATCTCACGCAGTTGCGTGTCGAAAAGTGCGAAAGTCTTTCCTTCAGGAGATACACGCAGCACCAGCCCACCAGAGTCAGTCCCTGCAATCAAGTCGCCCTGCGCCGTCACTGCGAGTGAGATGACGTGCGTTTGGTTTGTGCTCGCGAGCAAAGAAGCCTCTGGCTTTGCGCCAGCTGACCGTACACGATAAAGCTTGCCGTTATCACCAGTACCCACTGCTAACGATCCATCACCCAACAATGCGAGTGACCAAATGTACTTATCTTCCGGATCAAAGTAGACCTCAGCTTTTCCGTCGGATGTGATGCGATAGACTTTGCCATCTGGTGACGTACCGGCGTACACGACGTCATCCCTGGCAACCAGCGCAGTTACATCCAACTCAGCCGCGTCGTAAAGAAGTGCTCCGGTGCCGTCTGGCTTGATACGAAAAACCTTTCCGTCATGACCCGTTCCGAGGAATACGTTGCCAAGGTTGTCGGCTGTCGACGACCAGATATAAGTCTGTTGAGTGTTGAAAACCTCCGTTAGCTTCGGCGCCAACATCAGTACTCCGTTATCGCCAATAGAAACGCCCCGCGCATCGCCTTTCAAAAGATCAGCGCGTCCGCTCGTTTCCCAAATGGCCGGTTGGCCCGCGTTGGAAATACCGGCTAAAAAGAGGATCAAAATGACTATGGAGATAAAGGGAGTCCGCGTGCATCGTGTAGTGGTCATTAGTCGTTAGTTTCCTATGTACTTTGCATAGAGAGAGCGAGCGGTATTGATTTCAGCTGTTCCGCGAATTATGGATCGCGCATCCTGGAAGACTGTCATTTCAAATTCGCCTGTGCGAAATCGCAGCAGATAGTCGTTGAACTTTACGTCACCAATGTTTTCGAGTCGTGCGGCCAACGAAGCGAAATTGATTTCTGTTGGCCTGGCGGGCGAGATCTGAATCGCATCCCGTCCACAAAGCACAGCCGCGCCTTCATTTGTTTCGCTATTAAGAGAATCGTAGATTGCCAGACTGCAAGTGCGACAGTCTTCCCGACGCGCACCCGGGTTGATTCGTCTCCACTCATTTTGCCAAACGTCGAACTGTATCAACGATCCGTGTAAGTCTTTCAAAGCACCGGTCAAGAGTTTCAGAGTTTCACTGACTTGAACTGCGACGACCATGCTGATGATGGGCATGATTACACCGGACGTGTCGCATGTCGGCGCGGTTGCAGCAGGTGGCGCTTCCTCAAAGACACAGCGCAAACAGGCTGTGTTATGAGGTCTTATGGTCATGGACACACCGTAAGATCCCACGGCCGCTCCGTAAACCCAACTCACCTCGTGCTTCACGCAAGCGTCGTTGATGAGGTAACGAGTGGAGAAGTTGTCAGTGCCATCCAAAACGACGTCACACCCATCGATGAGTCGTTCGACGTTTGAACGGTTAACGTCTGCGACGACTGGCTCAGCCAGGGTATCCGAGTTGATCTCATTTACATGGTTTGCGGCAGCAATAGATTTGGGAAGCCGATCCAATGCGTCGCGCTCAGTAAACATTGTCTGCCGGTGAAGATTCGACAGCTCGACGTAGTCTCGATCGACGATTCGTAGGTTGCCTATCCCGGCGCGGGCGAGCGACTCGGCCTGAGCAGAACCGAGCGCACCGCAGCCGATGATGAGCACGCGCGACTGGAGGAGTCGTTTCTGACCCTGCTCGCCAATTCCTTTGAATAGAATTTGCCGGCTATACCGCTCGTTCACACAAAGCAGTATAGCAAGTGGTGTCCGATAAGCTTGAGCCTGACGTGTCCGGCACTGGTGCAGTGTGAGTTGACGGTAGTGGTTCAGTTTGGTTTTGACGCGTAGCGTCGGATGAAATTAGCCCGGCGTTTGAACGCCGGGAAACTCGCCACCCCAAGGTTCTTCCGTCGCATCTAGCGACGACTGAATAGTGCGGTGATTCAAGCGTCGCTAGCGCGACGCCGCGCTCTCGAACCGTCCTTTCCCGGCTTTGAAAAGCCGGGCTAATCTCATCTGACGCTACGCGTCAAAAACAAAACTGACCAGAATCGGATGTCCACTATGCGTTAATTTGTTGGTGAGGCTAACGGAAATGAAACGGTAGGGATGTCCGATATCTTTAACTTGTCGGTGAGATGCCTGAAGATTTCAGAAGCTTCACCGACAAGCTGAAGCATATCGGACATTGGTGAGTTACGCAGTGCTTTCGTGCGACTCGTGTCTCAGCTGCCCCTGGTAACCCGTTGGCATGATCTGGTACCGCTTGATCTTCGCATTAAGGGTAGTAAGTTTGAGACCCAATAATTTTGCCGCACGAGTTTGGCTTCCAGCGGTTCGACCGAGGGCAGTACGAATCAAATTCATCTCGAATTGACGCACTTCATCATTAAGGCGCGCGCCAGATTTCAGCCCCGCTGGTACCGCGATCGTTAACGACTCAACTTCCTGCAACAGCTGTAACACGGTCTCCCTGAGCGTATTGATCCGGTCGTCCATGTTGGCTTCCGTAAGCCTTTCATCAGGCTTCAGCTCCTGGCCGACTGACATTTCCGAGAGCAATTGACCATTCATGACTTACCTCCTGAATAACTTCGCTTGTTCCTTAGTATCCGGTTCATGATTGGGGAGCCGATAAACCAGAAGTCGTCCGTGTCCTCTCTCGCCCCGGCGAGTCCGCTCAGATGAACAACGCGACCTCGGCACGACGCGATGTTCGCAAACGCTGATTTGCCACGTAACCAACTGTGTGACAGAACGGCTAAAAATTGTGATGGAGCGGCCACGTCACAGGACAAAGCTGTTAAAGAGCATTGCCAACAACATCTTGAAGGTTGGCGCGATAGTTCCGACTCAGGGTCAACTGCTTACCGTTTTCGAGGATGATTCGATACTCGCCATGGAACCATGGCTGTAGCTCTTTGATCTTGTCTATCTTGACAATAGCGGAGCGGTGGATGCGTAGGAACTGCTTGGGGTCCAGCTGCTCCTCAAGACCGCTGATCGTTTCGCGGAGCAGGTAATGTTTGGTCTGATCGTAAACTCGAACATAGTTTCCTTCAGCCTCGATACATAGAATCTCAGCAACATCGAGGAAGAAGACCCGGCCCCCGGTCTTGACGACTAGTCTTTCAAGATAACGTGGTCCAGCTTTTAGTTCTTCCAACAGAGCAAGGATGTGCCGATCTCTCTCACCTGTGCGATCAAGTTTGATTTGGGCTTTGGCTCTTTGCCAGGCGATGTTGAAACGCTCTTCATCGAAAGGCTTAAGCAAATAATCAAAGGCGTGCACCTCGAAGGCCCGCACGGCATATTGATCATACGCGGTCGCAAAGATGACGTAGGGCGCTGCCTGATTCGCTTCAAACGATTCTAGTACCTCGAAGCCGCCGAGTTCGGGCATCTGGATATCGAGGAAGATAAGATCGGGAGACAGTGATCTAATCGCCTCAACTGCTTCTCGGCCATTTGCGCATTCCGCAACGATCTCTACGTCGGAATCGCCTCCGAGCATTTCGCGAATCATGTCGCGTGCTAGTGGTTCGTCATCGATGACTAACGCTCTAATACGGATTGCGTCCGTCACCTTGCCTCCCTGTCCTTTGTACTCAGTTCAAACTGCGTTGGAGTGTGTAAGGTCACTCTATAAAAATGAACACCGCCATGGAATATCTTGTGGCGGAAACCAAAACGACGTAGGTCATATTCGATTACGTTAGTCGCTTCACCAAGGTTTCGCAGAAATGAAGATCAAATAGAGAAGCAGACGAGATAATGAATTTCAATTCAACTTCTCGTAACGGTGTCCGATAAGTTTCGGTCTTAGTCGAGAAGCTGAAGGCTGCTCTTTGTCGCAAGGTTTGGTGTTAGGTGAGACGCAGATGCAGGTGAGGTATCCGATAAAACCATTTAAAAACAGATCCAAGATTTCTGGCGAACTCTAAAAGCTAAAGCCTGGGAGAATGAGAAGTTGGATTTTGCAAGAGGCACTTCAGCTTGAAGTCATCGTCGACAAGCTAAAGCTTATCGAACATCAGGTTCGCGAACGCGGCACTTCAAGGACAACCGTCAATCCACCTGACGGCCTGTTTCTCAATTCAAACTTGGCCTCCGAGCCGTACAGGCAATCAAGACGTGCTTGAGTGTTTGCCAGGCCGACTCCCCACGAAGAGCGCGCAACCGAACGAGCATCAACCAACAATCCGGGTCCGTTATCTTTTACTTCGATGTGTACTGCCCCGTTTCTGGCGACCGCCGTGATCTCAACTATCCCGGCCTTCGTCCGAGCAACCGCATGACGCATTGCATTCTCAACTATTGGCTGAAGAATTAAATTGGGTACCAGAACATTCAATACTTCAGGGTCGACATCAATCGTTGTCGTAAGTCGATCCTGAAAACGGATGCGTTCAATTTCAAGATAACCGTTAAGAAACTCAAGTTCCTGTCGAAGAGTGACCTCCATTGCACCGCCACTCTCGAGCGTCAGTCGCAAGAAGTCACCGAGGCGAGTAATCATCTTCCGCGCAGATTCAGAGTCTTTGCTAAGGAGGGCTGAAATCGAGTGAAGTGTGTTGAAAAGAAAGTGAGGATGCACCTGCATCTTGAGGGCTTCCAATTGAGATTGAGCCAATTGAGTACGTAACCGTGAGGCCTTCAATTCTCCTTCACGATAACTCTTGTAATAGTTCGATGCGTGGCTCATGAGGAAAATAAACCAGTAAACCAGAAGCCACCTATCAAGGTTCGGGTAAAGATAATCAAAAGCCCAGTAGGGAGTGATGCGGTTAACGCGACCAACAATAATCATATAGATGACAAAGTGGATCACGATTAACGTGCTACTCAAGACCACACTGAGACCCACGTGCATCAGCACTTTCTTCTGCCAATTGTTCCGATCGATTCTATGGTGACGGGCGAGCCAGAGGACAAGTGGAGTAGCGAGAGCCCAGAGATAACAAGCCGAGGCCTGGACAAAGAAGGCCTTGGCGTAGGGAATTTCCTGATTCCCCGAGTAGTACATCATGTAGACCTGTGTACTAAAGAACAGGGCTACGATTGTCCAAATGCCCCAGATCAACGCCAAACGTGTGCGGCGTTTCTGGAGCCATCGATCCAACCGAGACTTCCCTTCGCTTACTTCGGACAGGTCATTCATCATCTTATTGTCTGACTCATTCTGTTGTCCGATAGGGATACTCGAGTCAAAGAGATTCCGCAGGCGAAGTAACGCGCCCGCTGCCGAAACCAAACGACAAGCTGAAGCATATCGAACAGCCTTTATCCTTTAATTAACACCAACGAGTAAGAGTTTGTGACCAAAAGGACTGGCGCAGGTATGAGTGGGCGTAGACGGCAAATGAATACTTGCTCACCGTGTCTTCACGGTGTTTGAGGCGAAGGTTGATTAGTGTCCGAGACTTCGTCAGCCTTAGCCAGCTGCTGCGACGCAGTAAATTTTGATAACGCGTCAATCTGTTGCCTGCAGACCGAGATAACCTGCTCCGTGTTTTCTAGACTTTGTGAGATATCTGCGCCATCGTCAGGTAAGACCCATCGATTTCCCGGTCCCTTCACCATATGCCCCAATTCATGCAACAAGACTACTACCCTCGTCTCCCGAGTGTTTGGGCGGAAGGTTGAAGTTACCGCGGAGTGTTGGGTGTTTTGATAGAAGGAACCATTCAGATTAACCTCGGCCTTTTCGAATAAACGGAACGAGAAGCCGGTTGCCTGACTCTGAAAGATCGTTATTTCACCGCTCATTTTGATCGCGATGTTTTTGTCCATGTATCTTGGTTTGAGTTCCCGGATGAGTTCAGTAAGCGCATTTATCGCGTACTTGCCACCGAAAAAGCGACTGCACGAATTTTCGTCGTTCAAAATCGTGAATGCATCAAGGTAGGCCCTATCAATGGTCCCAAGTTTCTCAGGATCGCGTGACTTTAGTGCGGTGGGAGATGGATGAAACATCACCGGGGCTGAAAGCTTTGTGGTTTCTTCCGGCAAAGGCGCGGACAATACTCCAGGCGTATTTGTTTCCGTCGTCGAAGTCTCTTTGATTGCGTGATAACGATCAGACGCTGACTTAACCAGTGCCGACTGCGCTACCGAGTTGATCAAGGTGAAGTGAGTTATTAGTAGAACGGCTGAAGTGATTTGCAGACTCTTTGTTCTTCTCACGGTTGCACCCTCCATTGTTACTTCGAAGGACGCGCCTTCGATTCAAACAATTAGTGAGCAACGATGTGGAGATTACGAGCGAGTCTACGAATAGGACTGAGCTTTGTGATGGAAGGGTGAGAGCTTGTGATGGAACGGCTTCGAAACTTGGTGAGTTGTCTCTTACGATGACGAGGAAAAATTTCCAGTGAGTGCAGACAATCCGGCGGCGTACATTAACTTGGATGAAATGTCTGTTTTTGTCATTAATTTGAATTGGTGACACGCCTGGGCCACCAACATCTCAAGTCCACTAAGCACGTCACAACCAGCCTCGCGTCCTTCTCTCATGAATCGCGTTTCGATGGGGTTGTAAACCAGGTCATAGACGAGCCGGCTACCTCGCAGTTGGTTTGCTCTGACCGGAGTTTCGTTTTTCTTTTCGCCGAAGCTTCCTAGTGGCGTGGCATTGATCACAATGTCGCGTCCAGCAAAACTTTCGTTATCGAGAGACTCGCACGAAATATTAAATCGTCGTGAAACTGTTTCTGCTCTTTGAGGGTCACGAGCGAACAGACAAACATCAACATTGTGCTGTTGCAGTGCAAACACCGCTGCACTTGCAGCACCTCCAGATCCGATCACTGCAGCACGAATCCCCGACAAAGATCCAATTCGTTGGATTAGTGGTTCGATCAATCCTGCCGCATCGGTGTTGTACCCAAGTAATTGTTCATCCTGCAAAACAACTGTATTGACTGCTCCGATTTCCTCTGCGATCGGATCAATCCAATCCAGAAATTTCATGACTTCGACCTTGTGCGGCGCCGTAACGCTCAAGCCGCGCAAGTTCCAATCGAACTCCCTTGAACGCGGAACAACCATGCGTTTGAAGAAACCTGACAGGTCGTGAACCTCCAGCGGTAAATAGACACCATTCAAACCAGAAGCTTGAAAAGCTGCATTGTGCATGTGTGGTGAAACTGAATGCATGACAGGCAAACCGACCAAACCAGTAACCGCTGTGTCAGAATCAATCTTGTCGATTCGATAAACTGATCTTAATTCGGAAGCCAACAGTTGGCCTGGCGCAGTACCTCTTTCAACCGCCGCAGCACCGTAAGTCAAAAAGGATCCTCGCGACGGACCGAGTATTCTTGTTATTACCCCTGCACTGCCCATCGCAATTGCGATCAAGTCACGATTGTCACGACCGGCACGCTCCAACAGCTTGAAGAGATCGAGGCAATCAACGATGTCGTTTGCCTTGACTGCCAATTTCAATATGCGCGCTGGCGTGAAAGCCATCTGCTCGTAGACATCCTCAAGGCTCCTGGGCCTCTCATCGAAATAGTGTTGCGAACAGATCACACGCGACCAGTCTGGTTGTTCGTTACCTTGAGAGTTTGTCAGTTCCGCTACCAGATCCATTTCAATATCGAATAACGCTGCATTTGATTTGACGTATTCATGCCAAAACGCTCGCCGTTGCGTTTTGGTCAGAGGCCTGTAGCCACCCTCTTCCGAAGAACGAAAAGTGAGAATGACCTGACGAGAAATGCTGTTGATGAGGTTCTCCAATTTCGCAGAGGCCCCTGTCAGTTCCTGCGGCAGCAATCCATCGACGCGCAGTTCAACAAAGTCAGCCGCGTCGGCAGCCTTCAGGGTTGCCGCGGTGAGATCACCCAACGTCTTTTCATTGAGTGGAACACAAACACGAGTGTCGTTAGTAAAGGACACGATAAAAACCTCGAGGCGATACGTCGCTGGTTGCGGCGCATCGCCTCGTTATGACTGTTCTAATAATTCACTTTGGTTCGGCATCTGGGTGGCGTGCTGGCGCCTCAACTCCCAGGTGCCTTGTTGTTCCTTCGGTAACGCTTGAAACAGGAGACCTCATTTCACCTGTCTGCGCGGCCGAGAGATTTCTCGGCGGAGGAGCATAACGATCCGGAAACGTCTGGCTGCCTGGCGGATTCACGAGAAGATTTTTCTTCTCTTGTTCCTTTAGTCGAATGTACTGAGCGACTCCAGTGCCCATCATCGAGAAAGCGGGTAACAATAGCCAGAACCACCATCCTTCCCCAATCGATCGCGACAATGCGATCGCTACGATCAGGAATGCGATACCCATGAAGATGTTCTTGAAAGCGTGATCGAGACTCAACTCCCTGCCGCGCCTTCGCATTCGCCGGCCAGCACGGCTATTGTCATACTCCGGCTGCAACGGCTGACCAGCAAGCGCCTGCGGAATAAGACTGATATTCGCTCCACAGGATCTACAGAAACTTGCACCGTCGAGGTTTTGCGTCGCACATTTCGGACAAAACATTATTTGCCGTCCTCTCTGGCGTTGGACCGCAACTGAGTTCGCTGTCTAAGTGCTTCGTACATTAATACCCCTGCCGCAACTGATACGTTCAACGACTGGAGTTGGCCGACAACCGGTATACGAACCAGGGTGTCGCATGTTTCACGCACGAGCCGATGCAATCCCTGTCCTTCGTTTCCCACCATAATGGCCGATGGCTGCTTCCAATCCCATTCTGTGTGCAACTGTTTGGCGTCTCCAGCTGCGCCGACAACCCAAATGTTACGTTCTTTCAACTGCTCTATCAATCGAACGAGATTGGTGACTCGAGCAACCGGGACGTACTCGAGAGCGCCGGCAGCAACCTTCGCCACCACATCGGTTAGTCCGGTGGCTCGGCGCTCTGGAACAAAGACACCGTGCACGCCCGCACACTCGGCAGTGCGAAGGATCGATCCCATGTTGCGCGGGTCCTCAATACCGTCCAATCCAATAACAAATGGCGGATCCAACGTACCGATTTTCTGGTCCAGCTGTTCGAGCAGATCGTCTGCATCCGCGTAACGAGCTGCAGCAATTCGCGCAACAACACCCTGGTGTCTAGCATCTCCCAGGTGCCGATCCAAATCCAACCGTGGCACTCGATGAACAGGTATTCGCTTTTGTCGAGCAAGTTCGACTAATTCCCTGAGCCGATCGGGACGAGCACTTTCAAGTATTGTTATTGAGTCGATGGACCGCCGACCTGCACGAACCGCCTCCAATACTGAATTCAATCCATAGACAAGATTCTGCGAACTACTCCGTTCATGAGCTTGAGCGTGATCCATGGAATGAATAGACCGATCGATATTGTTCGATTTGCGTGGAGACATCTTCAATCCTTTAGCAGATATCTACGCAACCTCGAATAACGGGTGAATTGAGCTTCATTACTATTGAGCATAATTGCTCCAACACTGAGTCTACCCGGACGCTCCCTGCGCCAGCCAGTTGACTGCGTTTCCTGTTCCGTGGGCCACACAAGTTCGAGCAGAGTTCTGAGAGTGTTGAAGGAGTCATCGACCTTCAGATGGCTACTCTTCGAAACCACTAAGTCGCGGAGCGTCTTAAGATTGTCACCTGCAACCAGACCCTTTTGATCATTAAGGCACGAGAAGTCAAAACTGTTGGCACCCACTCGCCATGCATGTGACCCTGAGAAAGAATAGAGATCAAAAATCGGTTCATCAAAAAAGAATTGACTGGCATCGAGGAGTTCGTTTTCAGACCCGCGAGACATGCGCTCTTTGACTTCGAGTTTCTTTTCCAAGAGACGTCCACTGACAAGCAATTGCAAATCTGACCACGCGATGCGAACAACGTTGGTCCCACCGGAGTAAGTAAGTAGTAGTCCATCCTCTTCAATTTGAAACGATCGGGGACGCACGAGGTACTCCTGATGAAGTCCTAGTTCTTCGTCAGAAATGGAAAGCGTTTTGAGGCCCAAGTCGCTAAGTCTTTCAACCACCAGCTCTGCCTCTTCACGACTGGCAGTTCGTGCTAGCGGCAAAGGTGCTTTGGCACTAACAAGACTTTGCAGATTCTCTTTCGACAGTTTCAGAAGTCGGGCTGCATCTTCAACCGATTCTCTGGAAAGTTGAATTTCTTCATGAGCGACAAGAATACAGTTATATCCAGGCTCATGTTTGTCGGGTTGCTTCAACAAGGGCTTACGTAATTTGGCCGATGATTCAGTAAGGGGTAACGTCACGCTGCAGTACAAGCAATTGACGCGCGTTGGTGGATTGGCTCTTAAGCATTCGTCGCAACGAATCATCTGCTCGGGAGAAAAGCCCTGGGGTTCAGCAGGCAGCACTGGGCCATCTAGCGGCAGATGAATTGTTTCGTTATCTTTAGGCAACAGCTCCTCCAATTGTTTTAATTATACGTCCAGTCGAAAACCAGCGGGCGAACATAATGGCTTCAAAGTTGACTTCCAGGGACTTGTTGGCACTTATTCCAATCGCGTTTGCGCTACTCACGAGTGGGTGTGCCGCGCTCCAACCAACCGACACCAACGGGCCACGCTCGAACCTACCTCCGTATCCCATCGTTGCAAACGAACCAGCCGGCGTAGAACGCTCCATATTAGCGTGGCAACAACTTTCTCAAACGTATCGACTCCCGGCCAATAGTTCAGTCGACTTGCAGCCTCTAACCGGTACACTCAACAATATTCCTCCGAACTCTGGAACTTCAGTCTTCCTGCCGAAGGTAGGAAGCAATCCCAACCAATCAGAAGAAGAGACGCGCGAGTCGCTGCGACGCTTCATAGCGGAATGGCAGAACTTGCTCGGTGCCGACCCAGGCCACCTATCACTCATGGAAAGGACCGACGATGCATCCGGGGTGAAGACTGCTCGATATGAACAAAGACCCTTTCGGTATCCGTTGCGTGGAAACTTTGGCAAACTCATTATCCGATTCCAGGCGGACCGTAGGGTCGTTGGTCTATCAAGTACATGTTTGCCCAATATTGATCGGCTACAAGCTGCGTTGGCTAGTTTGACTCCCAAAGTAACTCCGGAAGACGCTGCTACGCTCGTGAAGCAACGTCAGGTTTCTGCACTCGACGCTGCCGGACAGCAACATACTTTTACGCTAGCATCAAATACTGCAGTCGAGGTCCGTCAATTGGTCGCCTACGTTCTTCTTTCATCGGACAAGCAGGTGCTTGAACTGCACCTGGCCTGGGAGATAGACGTGACTAATGGTCCTATTAAGACAATCTATCTGGATGTTATATCCCAGCAGGTAATCGCAGTTGCTTGAACAATCTTTATGCTTGACCATCGAAAGGCAAACCAGCATTCTAGAATTCGAACAGAGGGTATTTTGGAGTCTTTTATGAACAACTACGATCCCACTACTAACGTTTCCTGGCAGTTTGGTCATCGCGGTAAAGTCGCAGTGTTTATTGATGGCAATAACCTTTTTCATGCCGCACGCTTTCACAACATTGATATTGATTACAACAAACTGTTACGAGTCCTTCTTGGCGACGGACGCTTGTTGAGAGCGTTCTTTTATACTGGAGTCGATATCGGAGCGGAACGTCAACAAGGTTTTCTTCTCTGGATGCGACGTAATGGTTTCCGCGTAATTCAAAAAGAACTGAAGACGTTTTATGACGGTACTCGAAAAGCGAATCTCGATGTTGAGATTGCCGTCGACATGTTGTCGCTTGCGGGCCGTTACGACACCGCAGTACTTGTGTCAGGTGATGAAGACTTTGTCTATGCAGTAAACGCAGTGGCGTACAAGGGTTGCCGCGTAGAGATCGCCGGATTCAGATCAAACACCGCTCCTAAGTTGATCGATGTCGCAGACTACTTCATTGATCTCGGTGAAATTGCTGATAAGGTTCGAAAAGAAGTTTCGCATGGACGCTACGACGAGCGTGATCTCCACGACCATATTCCCTCTGAATATCTACACGAAGCAATCCCGCTTCAGGAAGCACCTCCTGATGCCTTTCAGACGGCGATGCGAGTGATGATCGAGGCTGAAATTGACGAAGACGCGGCAGAGTTTCAGGCAACGACGGAGTTTATTCGCGTCACAGACGATGTGTAACGGCACTGGATGACATGAAAATCTTCACAATTGACGAGGCGAATGCCTTGCTCCCCACAGTCAAAGCCATCGTCTCGCACATTCGAAAATCCCACAAAACTCTCGCGTATTACCGCGACGAGGCCAAAACAGCGGCTGCCGCCGCAGATCAAGGCGGTGGCGGAGTACAAAACGGTGTTCACTACGCCGAGTTAGTGACCTCATTCACGAACAATCTGGCGGAACTGGATAAATTGGGTGTCCAAATGAAGGACTTCGAGCGGGGCCTAATTGACTTCCCCTCACTTCGCGACGGCCGTGTCGTTCTACTTTGCTGGCAGCTGGGCGAAGGTGATGAGGTCGAGTGGTGGCACGACGTCGACGCTGGATTCGCTGGGCGCACACCACTGTAAGCTGCTTGCCTTTACACCCTACCCCCTAACGGCAACTTCAACGCCTGCATTATTTTCTCGTTGACCAGTTAAAGTTATTCCTGATAGGATGCCCCGCGATTGCGCAGCTGATCGTTTGGAGAAAAATGTAGCTCCACCCGGTCGGCTATTCCCTCGGAGGCAGCTCGGAATGCATTGTCCCTCGTGCGGCGCCATCTCGGACAGTCCTGGCTGTTGTGGCGACGTCAAGGCGGAATCGACCCAAAACCTGCAACTCAGAGAAGAAGCAGCTATCTCGGCTCCAGACGTCAATATGAATTCTGCCAGCGACAGCGCAACCCAGCCCCAACCGCGAAGATCCACCCTGATAGAGTTTCCCGGAGTAAACCGCACTCCAATGCCGGAGTGGCGCAAAGAACTGAGTGAGCGTGTTCGCGAAGTTCAGGAGCGCAAAGCTCGTGACGCCGCTCGAGAGGTTGAAGAACTTAAAGCAAACAAGCTTGAGTCTGATTCTCAACCGCAACTTGAATTGCTGCCAGCGACCGAAGCGCCTGCAATCAATCCTCTTGTCGCTGCCGCTCTGAAAAGAATCGAGCGAGCTCATCAAGCCACTAGTTCCGATCCAAAGCAGCATCGAAACATTCTGGCCACTGCCGTGGCCTATGCTCCCGCGCGTGAAGAAAATGAACCTGAGGTTCTCCCTG
>Ga0163162_10001010_pt1 | contig 26170 bp, 23 predicted proteins | sample S55metaG_FD_115310 | JGI IMG/M metagenome (GOLD analysis project Ga0163162, IMG submission 115310) | Switchgrass rhizosphere microbial communities from Kellogg Biological Station, Michigan, USA - S5-5 metaG | ecosystem: Host-associated > Plants > Roots > Rhizosphere > Soil | place: USA... | reverse complement strand
GTTCTGCCGCTGATCACATGGCTTCGCAAGCAAGGTGTCAAGGTTGTGTTCGACACGCAGGTGATGAATGTCGTCTTCGATATCGCACCTGAACACAAGGTCGCACGCCGCATCGAATGGATTCAAAACAAACAACAGGGCGGAATCGATTTAACCGAAGACGATCTGGTCTTCGTAACGAATGGCTCGCTGGTGGAGAACTCCGAGTGGGGCGATCATCACACGCCTGCGAAGTTCGACCCTATCGTCCATGACGGCGGGAGCTGGCATCTCTGGCGGAATATCGCGGCACAGGACCCCTCGTTTGGAAGGCCCGACAAGTTCTGCACCAGGCCCGAGGAGTCTCAGTGGGCTTCGGCCTCGATCACCACGCTTGACCCTCGGATACCCGCTTACATTGAGAAGATATCGAAGCGGCCAACCAGGTCAGGCAAGGTAGTGACGGGCGGCATCGTCAGCGTGCGCGATTCGTCATGGCTCCTAAGCTGGACGGTCAACCGTCAGCCGCACTTCAAACAGCAGCCACCGCACCAGACGGTTGTCTGGTTCTATTCGCTCTTCACCGACCGGCCCGGAGACCATGTCAAGAAGCCGATGCGAGACTGCACAGGCGAGGAGATCACAAAGGAGTGGCTCTTCCATCTCGGCGTGCCTCTGAATGAAATCGACCAACTGGCCGCGGAAGGAGCCATCACGCGTCCTTGCATGATGCCCTTCATCACCTCCTTTTTTCTGACGCGCAACGGAACGGATCGGCCAAAGGTCGTGCCGGACGGAGTGAAAAACTTCGCCTTCATCGGCCAGTTCGCAGAATCGACACGAGACTGCATCTTTACAACGGAATACTCCGTACGGACCGCAATGGAAGCGGTGTACCAACTCCTCAACGTAGAGCGTGGAGTTCCTGAGGTGTTCGGCTCTATCTACGATGTCCGCGAACTGATTAAATCGACGGTGTTCCTGCGAGACCGCGCAAAACTACCTGTGCCATTCTTTGCCAAACGCTGGGTAGAGAAGACGATGATCGGGCGGTTGCTCGAGGAGTATGGACTTATCTGAAGCCTGGATAACGTGAGGATCACGCTTCGAAGTCTTCGTGATCAACGGTGACTCGATCGTCGAAGACATAACAGCCACCGCGCCATGTGCTGACATCCACCGGTATCTGCTCGAGATATCTGAGGATGCCACCCTTCAGGTGATAGACCTCTTCGAAGCCTTCCTGCAGCAGGAAAGAGGATGCCTTCTCGCACCGGATGCCTCCCGTGCAAAACATCGCTACCTTGCGGTGTTTCGTCGCATCGAGGTTCTGGTGCACATAGTCGGTGAAGTCGGAGAATTTATCGATAGCCGGAAGACTCGCGCCGTTGAAGGTGCCTAAATCGGTCTCGTATTGATTTCGCGTGTCCAGAAGGAGGACGTCGCTATCGGCGGTCAAAGCGTCCCAATCCTTTGGCTCCACGTATTTGCCCACCTTGGTCGGATCGACCTTCGCCTTGCGGAAGGCAATGATCTCCTGTTTGACCTTGAACTTCAGACGCTTGAAGGGCTGCTCCTGTGAGGTGGAGTACTTCACCTCTGCTCTGTCCAGGCCGACTTTTTCGGCCAGAAGAGCCAAAAGCTTATCGATGACCTCAGAGGATCCCGCCAGGGTGCCATTGATTCCCTCTTCAGCGATCAAAAGTGTGCCGCGAAGGTCAGTGGTATCGAAAGCCGCGCGCATCTCCTCTGCCAGAGCAGTGGGGTTGGACAAAGCGGTGAATCGATAGAAGGCTGCAATCGTGTAAATCACTATGATTCCATGATAAATCCTCGCCTTGGCTGCGGCGGTTGAATACAGGTAAGGCAAGGTATCGTGACGGATAAGCTTTCAAAATGAGCGGTTTATCGCCAAACTGATTACACAAGAGTGTTTCCTGTTCATGGAGAAACACGGGAACGATCCTTCGAAGGAGGGAACTCAAGCGGTATGCATATCGACCTGAAGTCAGCACTCTCCCAATTGCCTCTGCCAGCTACGGCTGCCTGGCCTGAAGGTGTCTGGGACAGGACGGTGTTTGAGCATGGCACCATGTCCGTAATTGTGTTCACTCCGCGCGGCCACGATTACCAGACGACGCACACGCAGGATGAACTCTACATCGTGATGAAGGGGTCGGGCACGCTCATGATCGAAGACATACCCTACCCGTTCACTGAGGGCGATGTGCTCTTTGTTCCCGCTAAGAAGCAGCACCGGTTTGCGGAGTTTACCCACGACCTGATCACCTGGGCCGTATTCTGGGGACCCCAGGGTGGCGAGAAAGAGTGACATCGAAGCGCAGGACGAGCAAGCGATCCCAAATTTCAGACTGATCTGTTAGCGACCAGGAGCTGGTGCGTCATGCGATGGGGCGGCTGGTTGATTTGTGGCCCGAGATTTGTCGCCCATGAGTTTCGCGAGGGTTGGCTCAATGGCCTCGGCCATCTTGCGCTGACCGGTAGTGTCGGGGTGGATAGGCTTGCGAGGCTTTGAGAGGCGCGGATCGTAGAAGATGGCCGTGTTCAGGACTGCAGGTGAGGTATAGAAGATGGAGCCAATATCGAGGAAGGTGACCCGGGGGTCCTGGTTGATGCCGAGATTGGCGTTGCGGCCAGTGTTCTTGCCGTAGCGCGTGGCGAGGTACTTGTTGATGGCCTCATCGGTCGCGGTCTTTTCAGCAGAGATACCGCTGGGGAGGATGCCAAGCAGCAGCAAACGTGTCTGCGGCAAGCGCTGGCTGAGGATGGCGATGATGTTATCGATGCCGGCCTCGGTCTGCTCGGCGGTTTGATGGGCTTCGATGTCTGTGTTGTTGGTTCCGATGAGGATGACAGCGACGCGTGGGCTGAAGCCATCGATCTCTCCGTGGGTGATACGCCAGAGTACGTTGGCGGTGGTGTCACCGCTGAAGCCGAGGTTGAGCGCGCGGCGAGGCTCGTAGAACTGTCTCCAGATTGGGAGAAAGTTTTCGTCGGGAGGAGAGGCCTTCTCGTAGTTCTGTGTGATGGAGTCGCCGATGAGCAGGAGTTGCGCATCGGTGTGGGCGCGGACGGCCGTGACGATTGCGTTGTGGCGCTCGGCCCACCAGGGAAGATCGAGCCTGCTGGTGGGAGTGATGGCGGCGGCGATGTCTGACGCAACGGGCTGCTGGGCGCACGTGCGAACGACATAGGCGACGATAAAGAAAGACACGGCGGCGATGGGAACGGCGAGCGCGAGACGGGAGCTTCGGGAGATCACCTGCACATTTTACCGATGGCTGGCGCATACGCGTGCTAGCATTCTCGCTACTCCCCAGCCTTATCCTCAGCAGCAATCATGGAGGTCTCTGTGCGCGTTCGATCCGGTCTGTTATTTGTGACAGTCTTTGTTGCTTTTGTTGTGGCTATCATGTCCGCGGGTGCTCAGGCGACGAATGATGCCGCTCCGAAGCGCACCTTAATCCGAGCAGGTCACGTGCTGGATGTGAAGACCGGCGCAGAACCTGCGGCGCAGACCATCATCGTCACGGGAGAGCGCATTACTGCGGTGGCTCCTACGGCGTCGACGCCAAAACAGGCAGGCGACGTAGAGATCGATCTGACAAAATACACACTCATGCCTGGGCTGATTGATGTACATACGCATTTAACCATGGCGAACAACTTCGATCCTTACTATGAGCTGTCGATGACTCCGGCGAAGGAGGCGATCATCGGCGTAGAGAATGCCAAGGTGACTCTGGAGGCAGGGTTCACGACAGTGCGCAATGTTGGCGCTGGAAGCTACAGCGACGTTGCGTTAAGAGATGAGATTGATGCGGGGCACATTCCGGGGCCGCACATGCTGGTTTCGGGCCTTGCGTTGGGAATTACGGGCGGACACTGCGACGAAAACCTGTTGCCGTTCGAGTATCACGTGAAGAGCGATGGCGTTGCCGATGGGATCGCCGAAGTGCAGCAGAAGGTGCGGCAGAACATCAAGTATGGTGCGGACGTAATCAAGATATGCGCGACGGGCGGCGTGCTGTCGAAGGGCGACGATCCTCAGGCGAGCCAGTACACGAAGGAAGAGATGGTGGCCATCGTCGCCGATGCACACAGGCTGGGACGCAAGGTTGCGGCCCATGCGCATGGAGCGCAGGGGATTCTATGGGCGACGGAGGCGGGGGTAGATTCGATCGAGCATGGTTCGTACCTGACGGACGAGAACATCGCCGCGATGAAGCAGCATGGGACGTACCTGGTCCCGACGGCGTACCTGATCGACTGGATGCAGCAGTATGGCAAGCTGCCGCCGTTCTACATGCAGAAGATGAAGGACGTGAGCGCGGTGGTGAAGGAGAGCCACAAGAAGGCCGTGAAGGCAGGAGTGAAGGTGGCGCTGGGGACGGATTCGGCGGTGTATCCGCATGGGTTGAACGCGCATGAGGTGGATGTGTATGTGAACCAGTTCGGAATGTCTCCGTTGGCCGGGATACAAACGGGGACGATCAATGCAGCGGACCTGCTGGGGTGGAGCAGCAAAGTTGGAACGCTGGAGGCGGGCAAGTACGCCGACGTCATCGCGATTGACGGCGATCCGCTAAAGGACGTGAAGCTGCTGCAGCATGTTCCGTGGGTGATGAAGGCGGGCGTGGTCTACAAGGACGAGGTGGGCAAAGGGCGGCAGTAGGAGCGCGGCTCGAAGTTCTCGTGGCGCCGACGTAAGATGACGAGAGCGTGCAAGGAGAGCTACAAGTTGAGGCCAAATCGTCGATCGTTTTTGAAGGGTGCTGCTGCGGGGGCTGTAGCGACTGCGGTTGGTGTAGACGCGCGGGCGGAAGTCGCGGCTGGAGCCGAACAAGCGAAGAAGGCGAGTGGAGCGAAGTCTTCACTGGAATTCGTAAATCTGCTTCAGGGGACAGGGTCGACGTATCTCTTCTCGCGCGGGAACACCCTGCCGATCACGGCCATGCCGTTCGGTATGGCTCACTGGACGCTGCAGAGCAATGGCAGGAACGCGCCGTGGTTCTTTCATCCCGCGGATCGACGCATTGAGGGAATACGGTGCACGCATCAGCTAAGTCCGTGGCTGAACGACTATGGCTACGCCACGTTCATGCCGGTGGATGCGGAGGCGAAACCTGCGATGAGCGCGCGCGGGTCTTCGTACCGACCGGAGGATGCAGTCCTGTCGCCGGCTGAGATGGATATTCAGCTGCTGCGGTATCGTGCGCAGCTGGAACTGGCCCCGACGGTGCGTGGAGCGATTCTGCGCGTGACCTATAGTGAGCTCGCGGATGGGTATGGCCGGCTGGCAATCGATCTGCCTGGCGATGATGCCGAGATCAGCCTTGACCAGGCCAGCGGGTTGGTGCGCGGAAGCACGAGCAAGGGATTTGGCGGGCTGCCGTCTGGGTTTCGTGCGTTTTATGTTGTGCAGATCGGTAAGGAGCACGCATCGGCGCTGCATCTGGAGAGCAGCCTGATTAAAGAGGAGCGCGTTGGTGTGGTGAAGTATCCAGCGAAGGCTGGTGTCGGAGTTGAAATACGGATCGCAACGTCGTTCATCTCCTATGCGCAGGCGGAGAGAAATCTGAAGAGCGAATTTGCGGGTGGCTTCGATGCAGTGAAGGCTGCCGCGAAGAAGACGTGGTCTGAGCATCTGGATCGCGCAAAGATTGAAGGTGGCTCAGACATACAGCACAGGACGTTCTATTCGTGCATGTATCGCGCGCTCCTGTTTCCGCGCACGTGGCATGAGATGGATGCGAGCAGGAAGCCGGTGCACTACAGCGCGTTCAACGGCAAGATAGAGCCGGGCGTGATGTATGCCGACCACGGCTACTGGGATGTATATCGCGCGTGGTATCCGTGGATGTCGGTGATGTTCCCGGAGCGGCTCGGCGAGATATTGCAGTCGTGGGTGAATGCGTATCGCGAGGGCGGATGGATGCCGCAGTTTCCTGCGCCGGGGTATCGCGCATGCATGACGGGAAGCCTGATCGACGCGGTGTTTGCCGATGGTGTCGTGAAGGACATACCCGGCTTCGATGTGCAGTCGGCGTACGAAGGGCTGAAGAAGCATGCGACGGAGCCGGGCGATGCGGACAAGGGATATGGCCGCAGAGGCATCGAGGATTATCTGAAGCTGGGGTATGTTGCGGAGGACCACACGCACCAGTCGGCGGCGGAGACGGTAGATTCAGCGTATGGCGACTTCTGCATCGCGCAGATCGCGACGAAGCTGGGGCATAAAGAAGACGCTGCGATGTTCGAGAAGCGTTCGCACAACTGGCGGAATCTGTTCGATGCGAAGGTTGGGTTTTTGCGTGGGAAGAACTCGGACGGAAGTTGGGTGACGCCGTTCGATCCAGTGCGTTGGGGATCGCCTTATGTAGAGGGCGCGGCATGGCAGCATCGCTGGGATGTTCCGCATGAGCCGGAGGAGTTGTTCAAAGCGATGGGCGGCGATGGGGTTGCCGCGGCTGAGTTGGAGAAGATGGTGACGATGCCGGCGACGTTCGATGTGGGCTCCTATGGGCAGGAGATCCACGAGATGTCAGAGATGGCCGCGCGCAAATTTGGGCAGTATGCGCATAGCAATCAGCCAGTGCACCATATTCTGTATCTCTTTGCACTGGCCGGGAAGCCAGAGAGGACGCGCTACTGGACGAAGCGGGTGATGGAAGAGTTGTACTCGCCGGACGAGTTTTCAGGAGACGAGGACACTGGTGCGATGGCGGCATGGTACCTGCTAAGCGCGGCGGGGTTCTATCCCGTATGTCCAGGCAAGCCGGAGTATGTGCTTGGAGCTCCGCTGTTCGAGAAGATGACACTTACCTTGGGCGACGGGAAGAAGCTGGTGATTACGGCGACGCAGACGAGCAAGGGTTCCGTGACGGTGGATGGGAAGGCGTTTGCGAAGAGGACGATCTCGCATGTGGAACTGATGAAAGCCGGGACGATGGAGTTCTCTTAGCTGCCTGTTTCTTCAAATACATTCACACCGAAATACCTGTGGGAACTAAACACCTTCCTAGCAATAGGATGTGTGTTTTCTGAGGCGGAATTGGGTGTCTGAAGGTGACGGAACCGCGGGTTTTACAAGAGACAAAGTCACTAATTGGCTACAGGCAGTGATTTACGAGGCATCTCGGCTTCAACAACGCGGCATCACTTGAGTAGGAGCAGAAGATCGCTGCTGATCGTGAAGCGCAATTGAAGGAGGATGTGATGCCAACTCCTGAGATCGGTCAGATTGTTCGACTCGCGGACCACGAAGAGAAGCTAGTGGTGAAGTCGCTTAGCAGAGACGAGCGCAACGTCGAGTTGGTCACTATGTGCGGAGATCCGTGTGGTGGCCAGGTTCCAATTACAGAGCTACTGCCTGGCGAGGACCTGTCCGCGGGTTGACCCGAAGGTGGAGGTGGTCTCCCATGATGTTGAATTCCGTGAACACTGAAGAGCAAATATCGCAATATGAGAACGAAAGAATAGCCGAGCGGCATGGGGATAGGCTGGAGGCGCTGATGAATCTTGCCTTTTTGATGCGTAACGACATCGAGCGACCCGAAAATTTGCGCTCCTACTTGCAATTAATGGACGGCGTCCTCAAGAAGATGACTGAGGACTTCCCTTACGAGGGAATGTCGAAGAGACCGAATCGCCCCAACGCGTAAATCGAGCGCCTGCTCGTCACAACGAAGTTCTCACAATAGACTTGGAACAGATACTTCGCCAAAGCCGCAAAGGAATCTGTCTCCATTCATGAAAGCATCTGCGTTTGAGTTTCGTTTCCGCTACCTTATCCATACAGTCATCTATGCTCTGGGCTTCACGACGCCGTGGAACCACTGGCTTCATCTGGATGCGATGCCTACGTGGCGCGTGCTGACGGCGGGGTGTGTTCGCACCGGAATGGTTGGCTTTGGGGTGGCAACCGTCCTTGTGTTGGTCGTTGGAATTCTGTTCGCAACGGCTGCAGCGGGATTGCGTACGTGGGCCGCAGCGTACCTTGGTTCGGGTATCGTGCAGGACTCGTCGATGCATGGCGATCATATGGTTGCTGCCGGACCATACCGTCACATGCGAAACCCCCTCTACGTCGGGACCTTTCTGCATACCCTCGCACTGGCGCTGTTGATGCAGCCTAGCGGAGCCATCTTCTGCATCGTGACGATAGGGTTGCTGCAGGCGCGTCTTATCGGCGGCGAAGAGGTGTTTCTCGCCGCGAAGCTCGGTGAGCCCTATCGCGAGTATTGTGGAGTTGTGCCACGGCTTGTGCCGTCTCTAAGGCCGAAGGTGGCGGAATCGCTCGTCCAGCCGCGCTGGGGACTGGGCTTTCTGGGCGAGATCTACATGTGGGGAGTAGTGGCCTCGTTCCTGGTCTTCGTCGTTGCAGTTGCTGCATACGGAAGGTACGACACCTTCCTGATTATCCAGGGAGTCGTGATCTCCCTCGGGGTCTCGCTGGTGGCACGGGCGTTTGTGCCGAAGCCGCAGAAGGCCTAGCGCTTCACGTTGTGCGGTTTTCCCAACAGATTGGCGCGCATGGATTGATTCTGCGGATGAATGCGGAAGCTTCCATAGAGAAGCAGCCGGAGTATCGTGTTCGGGCGTTGATACCAGCTCGCCCAGCTCAGAGGGGTGTCGCCGATCGCGTCGCGCGCATCGATCTGCGCACCGGCATCGAGAAGCAACTGGATTGTGTTCTCGTCGCCGAATGCGGCAGCGCGGTGCAGTGGCGTCTCTCCACGAGTTCTTGCGTCACGCATGAAGCCGCCCGTTTCCGCTCCGATCTTTGTCGCTACATTTGGATTGGCGCCGTGGGCGAGCAGCACCGTGAGAACGCGGTCGGAGACTAAGCGATCTGTGCTGCACAGGACAGTGTGTAAAGGTGTCTCGCCTGTCGCCGGATCGGCGAGATTGGCGTCAGCTCCATGCTCCAGAAGAAACTTGCACAGGCGCCAATGGCCGTGGAAGACCGCAGCGTTCAGGCCGAAGTCATCTCCGAGAGAGTCAAGAGAAACTCCATGAGCGAGGAGGAACTTCATGGCGCTAACGTCGCCATAGTAGGCGCACCACTGCAGCAGCGAAGCGCCGTCTTCTATTGTGTCCGGTGATGCGCTTTGCCGAAGAAGTTCGAAGATAAGGTCGGTGCGTCCATCGGCGAACTCGCGTAGCAGTGAGGAAGTATCGTGCTCTGGCATGGGGAAGGTCCTCTAGAAAGAGATCTTCTTGAAACGCCATGCTACATGCGGAAGAGCCCGCGTGACTTCGTCGTTGTGACGAAGGCGCGGGCTCCTCTTGTCTCTGCTCTCTCTCCGCAGTAATACTGCCCTGCGGATGGGGAGGGCTTCGCCAGCCGCGAAGAGAACTACTTCTTCGGCGGAGCGATCGTGTCCTTGGCGACCTTAGCCACGCGGAACTTGACGACGGTCTTCGCCTTGATCTTGATGGTCTCGCCGGTCTGGGGGTTGCGGCCCAGGCGTGCCTTGCGCTCAGCCTTCACCAGCTTGCCGATGCCGGGGATGGTGAACTCACCGTTCTTCTTGGTCTCCTTGACGGCCGTCTCGGCCAGCGTGTCGAGGAAAGCAGCAGTCTGCTTGTTGGTGAGCTCGAGCTTCTCCGCCAATTGACGAACCAGCGCTGTCTTGGTCAATCCCTTTGCCATGTGTTGCTCCTTCTTACGTTCTTATTTTGTGAGCAGGTTGCCCGTCTCGCCCTCTGGACATCCGTCATTACGCTGTGGTAAAAACTCGCGAAACGCCAGTGTTCATGCGGGTCCGAAGAAACCATACCGCAATTCACCTTCGTCTTTTCTGCGAGCTTTGTCAACCGGATTTCTTCGGTTTCCACAGGTTTTTTCAGGTTTTTCCCGGTTTTTGTGGTTCATTTCGCAAAAATGGCCGATTTTCAGCGAAATTATGCGGAATTAATAAGAACGTCGTAGCACTTTTGCGGCATGGCGGGCACACGATAATTTTGCAGATTCACGTCGACAGCGGCCTCGAAAGAGCTTAGAAGAGCGGTTTGCGCTGCTTCTTCGCAGCCAGCGGAGCGTTGAGCAGTGCCACCAGCGGAGCTGCTGCTTCGAAGCGTTTCACGATCTCGCGCAGTAGCGTCGGCTTCGTGGCTGTCTCGGCGGGAAGCTTAGCCACCATGCCCCACTCACGGTTCAGCAGCAGGTCGAGCGCGGGGGAGTCCGGCGCAAACCCTTTCGGAGCGCGTGTGAGCTTGTGGCCCTCGATCTCGGTCATCAGCGAGCGCAGTTTTTTCTGCGCGAGGATACGGCGCATCTCTTCGTGATGCTGCTCAAGGTGGCGTCGAATGGCGAGCAGTTGATCGCGCTCCGGCATGAAGGCTCCTGCCGCGATAGTGACGTACTCGCCGGAGAGATCAAAGTAAAAACCGCCGCCTGAGGTCTTCTCCAGACCTTCGCGCGCCCACCACACTCCCTGATGAATCTTGTAAGGGCGCTTATCAGGGGAGAAGCGAATGTCGCGGTAGATGCGCATCATCGCCTTCTGAGGGGGCTGTATGTTCTCTGGCGCAATGCGGAGCAACGCCTCATTGACTGCGACGGCGAGCGCGATGGTGGGAGCCTTAACCTCGCGCTCATAGACTGCTTTGCGTGCATTGAACCATTCGCGGTCATTGTGGCGCTTGAGGCCGCGAAAGAACTTGATCGCATCAGGGGTGTAGTGCGGAGAGACAGACGCCATGCCTCTTATGGTAACTTCGCCTCCGCTGACAGGGTAATGTCAGCCTTCTGCAAAGGCATGCCGGCCAAGGGAGTCGGATGCCGCATCGCGGTCACGGCCATCCGGCCGCCATCATAGAGAACGTAGATGATGTTGGCTCGAAGCATGTCATTTTTGAAGGTAAGAATCTGTCGACGTATGAAGCGGAAGGCGTGGTTCCCCGCCTTGAAGTTAATGCGTTTGGCGTTTGGCTCTCCTTGCGGAGTCGTCGGCTGGCAGCTTTGCAGGGCAATCACCGCAATCGATCCGTCTGTCCGCATGTTGTCCCCCGTTGCGTTGCGCGTGGTATTGGGCACTTCAGGCCGTGCCACGTAGCTGACAGACTTAACACATCCCGCGTAATTCAAGTCCCGGATGACCGTCGATCGCTCGTTGTCGATATCTGGCGCGATGTGATGGACGAAGCCCCTGTACTTTACCGCGAGCCCGGCGCTGGTATCGTGCGTCGATGAGCTAATCCAGACTGATTCGCCGTCCGCGGTCTTGGCCCATTGCCAGATGCGGAGATGATCGCGGCGGCTATAGCTATTCAGGCTCTTCTGCCAGTTCATGTCTTGTGGCTTACCGTTCAGAAGAAAGGTCATCATGGGCTGCCGCGGATAACCGCTGTTGTTCAGTAACGCATACAGGTTCTTGAAAACGGTGCCCTTGGAAAACGGGTCAGCATTATGCCAGCCTGCCATTTGGAATGCCGATCGCACTTCATCCTCAGAGCCGAGAAAGACGATATTGAGCACATCGGCATTGACATCCTTTTGCGTCGTTACTCGCCACGGAAGCTGCCCTATAAACTGGTCCAGCTCATCCGATTCTGTTTTGGTTGTCAAAGAAGCATCGCTCGACGCATTGACCGTAGATTCCGGAACAGAGATCTCCGCAGTCGTGCGCAGCCTAAGATCCGTTCCGGCTGGATAATAGATCTCCGGCTCTGGAAAGATCGGAAAGGCGACTTTGTATCCGATGAGTACTGGATCGGAGTAGGGGTTCCATGTAGGAAGGTGAATCAGACGGCTATTGATGCGCCCCTGAAATGTGTCGGTGCTGCGAATCCCCTGGATTACCCCATTGTGTACAGCCTCGCGAGCATTCTCCACCTCTTCGACGCGAGCGTTGAGCGTGACGGGCTCCCCGGATACTGCGATGGCGCGGTTGAACTCGATATCGAGTGCAGCCGTCTCGTGTCGAATGCCCCACCCAACCTTCCGTTTGCTGCGAACGATGCCTTCGATGGGAGTTCCCATCCTGAGCATGATCTCGCTGCCGTGGACTACATCCTGCGTGAGAACAGCATGAACCGTGTCGCCCGCTTTCGCCGTGTAAGTTGTAACAGGTGCTGTCAGACGAATCCAAAGAGACTGGCCGGCTGGCAGAGGCTCCGCGCCGAGACCCATCGCGGCAGCGCAGACAACATACACGAGTGCGAATCCGCGACAGAGGTCGGCTGAAATTCTCATAGGAGTGGAGAGGTGCTCCTTGATGCTTCAACAATAGCAAATAAAGTGATGCAGGAACATGAACGCCCCTCTCCAGGCATTCCGACAAATCTAAGGTCTCCTAAGTGAGTGTGATCTCAAGGCAGGTAACACTTGCCGGCGGGAAGGTGTGGATGAGTCTCCCACCGCTGGGTGTTCCGATGGATGCTGCACGCGGCTTCACGGCATCGCGGTTGGCGAAGTCATTGTGTGCGTGGACGTCCTTTTCTGCGAGCACGGTTCCCTTCGCGGATGCGACGGAGGCTCCGCGCACCGCGATCTCGGTCGTGCGCGCGTCGCTCAGGTGAGGATTGACAACGGTGAGCGTAAGCGTCTTGCCATTGCTTCCCTCAGCCAGGGAAGCCGAGCCGGTGAGTCCCGCTAGCGTTCTTACAGGAGGAAGCTGGCCGATGTAGCTATTGCCTCCAACCTGGCTGGGAGTATCGCCCATCGGGTTGGAGATGGAGGGGGCGGTGAAGTCGGCGCGAATCGCCTGCGCTCCCTGGTGGGGAAGATACATCTTGAAGACGTGATACGTAGGTGTGACACAAAACTTGTCGCCTTGCGCGAGCATCAGCGAGTGAATGCAGTTGATGGACTGCGCGACCGCAGCGACGGCAACTTTGTCGGCGTGGCGCTGGAAGATATCGAAGGTGATGCCGGTAAGCAGGGCATCGCGCATGGTGGACTGCTGCGACAGGTTGTACTCCGGCGCAAGCTCTGTGCCCTTGCCGTACCAAGCTCCCCACTCATCGACGACGAGCTTGACGCGATGAGCACCTGCGCCGCGCGCATTGGTAAGCGCATTCGGAGTAGCGCCGTTCATCGCAGTCCAGTGATCGGTGACGACCTTCTCCATCAGGCTGCCGCGGGTCAGCAGGTCGTAGAACTCGTCGTTATTGAAGGCCAGTGCATCGCCGGCAGCAAATGCCTTTGGACTACCCGAGGTGTAGTAGTGGACGGAGAGTCCCCAGAGGTGTCGGCCTTCGGGGTTGCCGTAGAGCGCCTTGAAGAGTCGCGAAGTCCAGTCGACGTCATCGCCGTTGGGTCCTACGGCAACGAAGCGCAGAGGCGTCTTGCTGTAGCTCGGCGTCCACGCGGTAAAGCGGCGGTACTCTGCGGCGTACTCCTCGGGAGTCATGTTGCCGCCGCATCCCCAGCTCTCGTTCCCGACTCCCCACAGATCGACGTTGAAGGGCTCGCGATCGCCATTGGCGGCGCGCTGTGCGGCGAGGCCGTTCGGTGCAGCAGGGGCGGCAGAGTTCGAGGCGATCTCCCCGGCAGGTGCGTTGCAGTACTCAATCTCCTGATAGAAGTCGCGCGCAGGCTGCGTACGGACGTTGGCAGCGAGATAGGGCTTGCAGCCAATGGCGCGGCACGTGCGCATAAACTCATGCAGACCGTAGCCGTTTGAATCCTGCTGGTTCCAGAAAGCGGTGCGCGCGGGCCGCTTCGCGCGAGCGCCGAGTCCGTCGTGCCAGTCATAGGAATCAGCAAAGCAGCCGCCTGGCCAGCGCAGCACCGGGGCCTTGATGGCCTTCATGGTGTCGATGAAGTCTTTCCGGAGGCCTCCCATGTTGGGGATCTTCGAGTCCTCGCCCACCCACACGCCGTCGTAGATCACTCCGCCGAGGTGCTCGATAAAGTGAGAGTAGATCTCCGGCGAGATAGTTCCGATGGGCTCCGAAGGAGAGATATCAATGTGGGCGTCGACCTGTGCCGACTGCGCAAAGACGTGTGAGCCACGCAGCGCGAGAGCGGTGGCTGCAATGGACGAGGACTTAAGGAAAGATCGGCGCGACGAAGCAGTTCGTGTCATCGGAAATTGTTCTCCAATTGGAAGCAACGTTATACATGGGCGCGATACCAACGGGAAAGCGGCATCGCGTGGCGGGCTACTTTGCTTGTTCCGTAAAGAGAGTGCGGTTGGGTTGCGGCCCCATGACAAACGCGAGCGTTCCTCCGCCCACAATGGCTTCATGTGAGATGCGTGGCGTTGCAAGCGGCTTCCCATTCAGCATCACGGATTGGATATAGATGTTCTGCGCGCTGACATTCTTAGCGGTCACAGTGAAGGCTTTTCCACCAGGCAATCGCATCGTTGCCGTGGAAAAGAGCGGCGCGCCGATCCAGTACTCCGGAATGCCTGGCGCCACCGGGTAGAAGCCCAGCGAGGAGAAGATCCACCACGCAGACATCTGTCCAGCATCATCGTTGCCGGGAAGGCCCTTGGGGGTGTCGTTGTAAACGGCAATCAGCGAGGCGATACGTTCCTGCGTCTTCCACGCAGCACCCGCCTGATCGTAGAGGTAGGGGATATGGTGGCCGGGCTCGTTGCCGGGGTCATAGAGATGCTTGTCGAAGAGACCATCGAGCTTGGCTACAAAGGCGGAGTTTCCGCCAAGTGTGCTGATGAGGCCATCGACGTCATGCGGGACATAGAAGGTGTATTGATATGCGTTGGACTCGGTAATGTAGCTGACCCACTTGTCGTAGACGAAAGGGGTGACCCATGAGCCGTCTTCGTGGCGGCCACGTGCGAGCTTCGTCTCGGGATCGATGACGTTCTTCCAGTTGCCCGAACGCTTGGCGAGCGTCGCCGCATCGTCCTTGTGACCCAGCGCTGCGCCCAGCCGTGCAATCATTGCGTCGTCGAAGGAGTATTCGAGAGTGCGCGAGACCTGCTCACCATGATGGAAGGCCTCGGCGACCGGGTCTTCGAGAGGGATGTAACCGTACTTCGTATATGAGGCAAGCGCTCGGCGGCCCAGGCCATCCTTATACTGCTCGTAAGGCGGCGTGTCGAAGGCATTTTGACGGATCAGCTTCCATGCACCTGCCACATCGAAGCCGCGCAGGCCCTTGGCATAGGCATCTGTAATAACGACTCCAGTGTGATCGCCGATCATCTCGGAGGTGTAGCTGTTCCACGAAGGGAAGATGGGGAGATAGCCTCCCTGCTCGCCTTTGAGCACCAGTGACTGCATCATCGGCGCAATGCGCCCAGGCTCAACCAGCGTCATCAACGGAAGCTGCGCGCGATAGATGTCCCACAGCGAGAAGTCATCGTAGTACGGGCCCTTCGCAATCTTCTCCACGCGCCCTCCGCTCGCGAACCGCGGATACGAGCCATCTGCGTCGCTGACGATGCGAGGAAGCATCATCGCGTGATAGAGCGCTGTGTAGAAGGTGCGGCGCTGTGCAAGCGTTCCGCCGCCAACCGTAATCTCACCGAGGACATTGGTCCAGACGCGTGCCGTCTTTGTGCGAAGCGCAGAGAAGTCCCATGCAGGAATCTCCGCGTTCAGATTGGCTCGTGCCGCATCCATCGACGTGAATGACGTCCCTGCCTTGAAGAGAAGCGCACGCGGGGAAGCCAGCTTGAAGCGGAGATACGCTCCCATGTGCTCACAGCTGCCGTTACCTTTCAGCTCCGGTTCGCCGGATATATTCCCATCGCACCATGTGCCACTGCTCTCAACGGGATCACGAAACTGGATAACAAAATAGCCGCTGAAGCCCGCGGGCTTTCCGTTGCCCTGGTAGATGCGATAGACCGGGTTGTAGCCCGTGATCTCCTTACGCGCAAGATCGACCTTGACCCAGCCGTCTTTCATGCGTGCGTTGGGCTCAACGATCAGGTTGGCCGTACCAGCCTTTGTATAGGTCACGCGCAACATCCCGGCGCGAACGCCGCCGGTCATCTCAACCGTCTCGTTGTTCGCAGGCACGCGAACTGAGTAGAACGCGGGCTGCGAAACCTCGTCGCTATGTGCGAAAGCTGCAGAGCGGGCCTCAGGCGTGGCGTGTAGATCGCCAAAGGTCGGCATCAGCGTTACAGAGCCGTAGTCCTGCGTGCAGCTCCCGCTCATCCAGTGGCTGGCCCGAAAACCCGTGAGCTTTGTGTCAACGAAATAGTAGGGTGCGACGCACTTCTTCTCGGTGGAGCGCGTCTCCGGGATCCAGTTGGTCATGGCAAACGGCTCACCGACAGCCGGGGTGGTCTGGCCTTCGTTGGCCGTTCCGATATGCGGGTCGACGAGCGCGTAAGGCGTCTCTGGTGTCTGCGCAGCCGTAAAGTCAGCGAAGAACACCGAAAATGCAAGAACAGCAGGAAGGCAAAGGCTCACGGCGCGAAAAATCTTCATGCCGGCCATGCTATCTGTAAGCCACCTCCTTGCGCGAGTCCACCTTGGAAAAGAGGTGCTGCGGCAACAACGACGCAGCAAAGCTATCTCCTAAATATTTAGTTGACAAGCACTGAATCCAGCGCTATTGTCCTAATCAATTAGGAGATGTACTCCCATGGGGAAGAACGATAACGCGCCTTTGACCAAGCTGGAACTGGAGATCATGCAGGTGATCTGGAGGCAGGGAGCGAGCAACGTAACTGCGGTGCAGGAAGGGCTGGAGCAGCAATTGGCCTACACCACCGTGCAGACAATGCTGAATATCCTGCACCGCAAGGGAAAGCTGAAGCGGAAGCTGAAAGGCCGCGCCTTTGAGTACAGCGCGACAGTAACGGAGGCGAAGGCGTTAAACCATGCCGTGCGCGATCTGGTTGACCGCATGTTCGGTGGCTCAAGCGAGGAGCTGGTGATGAGCCTGATCAAGAGCAAGCAGATCGACGCCGACCGAATCGCAACACTAAGCAAACGGCTTGACGAGGCTACGGAAGGAGACAAGAGATGAGCGCTCTTTTGTTCTGGGTTCTGGAGTACCTCCTGAACTCATTGTGGATGCTTCCCGTGGTCTTTGCTGCGGCGTGGCTTATTACGCGTATGGTGCGTCGTGTGGGGCCGCAGGCAGAGCACACTGTATGGGTAGGAGCGTTGCTGCTTGAAGTGGTGCTGCCTGCTTGCCGTATTCCGCTGGCCAATGTAGTACAAACATTGCGCGCGTTTGCGTTGGCATGGTGGAACCGTGGCGCCACAGCTGGAGATGGGCATGTGAGTGTCACCACGGGTCCGGCATACGCATACACCGGTCTTGCGATGCCGCGACAGGTGATGGTGTGGGTAGCTTCGATCTACGCAGGTATCACGTTCTACTTTGTCGCCCGGCTGCTTTGGGGAGTATGGAGAACGCTGTGCATTGAGCGTGGCGCCAAACAGCTCGAGGTTACAGGTAGTCCCTCCATTTTATGGAGGAGCCTCTGCTCGAGTTTCGGAGTGAATGGCGCCGCAATCGCTGAATCGGATGAAGTCGCAGGCCCTGTAACTACGGGAGTGTACAGAGGCACGCTGCTGATTCCGTGCGGATTTCTCGACCGTGTTCAGGGGAACGACCTGGAAGCGGTGATGGCGCACGAATGCGCTCATATATGCCGACACGACTTCATCAAGAATCTGCTCTACAACGTGGCATTACTTCCTGTGGCCTACCACCCTGTGGCATGGCTCACGCTTGCACGCATAGCCGAGAGCCGCGAGATGGTGTGCGATGCCATGGCGGCGGATGCATTGGAGGGAAGAGAAACTTATGCCCGGTCACTTCTAAGGCTGGCGTCGATGGTCATTGCGACGACACCTGCTAAAACACTTCACGCCATAGGAATCTTCGATGCCAACACATTCGAAAGGAGAGTTATGAGACTGACGGGAAGAAAGCTGGTGATGGGACGTGGACTTCGTCTGGCAACGATCACAGCGTGTATAGGTATAGGCGCACTCACATGCGTCTCGGCGCTAGCACTTCGCATGGAGGTCGCGGGTACCGCTTCGGCACCACCAGAGAACAACCGGTCCGGAACGATGAAGGTCAGCGCCGGAGTGATGGCTGCAAACGTCATTTTTCAGAAGCCGCCAGTGTATCCGGCAGATGCCAAGGCAAATAAAGACACCGTCGATGGCCCGGTAGTGATGGAGGCGATTATCAGCAAGGAGGGCGTGATCGAAAACCTCCGCGTCAAGCAGAGCCTTCGGGCCGACTACGATCGCAGCGCTATCGATGCTGTTCGCGAGTGGCGTTATAAGCCGTATCTGCTAAATGGCGAACCGGTAGAGGTAGAGACGACGATCACCGTGAACTTCTCAATCGGCAAATGATACGGAGAAGATGGAGGTCGATCGTGGCCTCCATCTTCTCCTCGGTAGCATTGGCTTTATTGATCTGTCTCTGCTCAGTCATAGGTTCTCTTGAGAAACAGAAGCAGGGCCTCGTTGAACAACGAAGGTCGCTGCAGCGGAGCGAAGTGGCTGACGTCCTCCAGAATGACCAGCTCCGCGCCGGGAATTGTTTTCGAAAGATAGGCTGCATGTTCTGGCGTGATGAACTCGTCGTGCTCACCCTGCGCGATAGTGACCGGCACTGTAATCGCTGCGAGCTGATCCGCCGTGTAGTTAGGCTGCGTACTCATCATCAGCGTGACCCCCTCGTGGAACGCCTTGAAATCATCCGGCGTAGCGGAGAGGGCCGCGTAGTCCTGAATGTGCCGATGAAAACAGCGTTCAACAATAGGAGGCAGCGTCATAAGTGGCTTCGTTCCGCTGGTGTCGACGTTGCACGCAAAGAAGAACACACGCTCGACGCGCTTCGGAGCCTGCATGGCAGCCGTCAGTGCGATGACTGCGCCGTCGCTCCAGCCAACCATCGCTGTGCGTTCGATGGTCAGTTCATCCATCACAGCGAGAACGTCGGAGGCCATTAGCTGGTAGGAGAGGGGGCGCGAGTCCCGTGTGCTGCGCCCGTGACCCCGGCTGTCGACTACGATGGCGCGATATCCATTGGCGACCAGCGCCGGAATCTGGTATCCCCAATTGCCGCTGTGGCCCAGGCCGCCATGCAGAAGGACGACCGACGCTCCAGTACCGTAGCTTGCGTACCAGATGCGGGCGCCGTCGTGTTCGATGTAGCGTTGCTGCTCCGTGGCAGGAAGCGGTAAAGCACCATGCGCCTCGAACTGTTCGAGGGCGTCATCGTTCGACAGTATATGGCTGGATTCTGGCATTGCTCTTTGATGTGTGGCGCTGCCGGTTGGTTCCGCGGAAACTAAAACTCAATTCCGCGCTGAGCGAGAATTCCCTTCTGATACGCGTGCTTCACCTCGCGCATCTCGGTCACCGTATCGGCCAGTTCCACCAGTGTCGGATGCGCATTACGTCCTGTAAGGATCACGTGCACCATCACCGGCTTGTTGCGCAGTATCTCGGCTACCTTCTCCGGGTCGAGCATCTTATAGCCGATCGCGTAGTTGATCTCGTCGAGCACCACCAGGTCCCACTCGCCTGAGAGGATCGCCTCCGCCGCTTCGTTCCAGGCATCTTCCACCATGCGCTGATCTTCGGGATCCGTCTCCGCGCCGCCTACCTTCACGAAGCCGCGCCCCATCTGCCGAATCACGATGGCCGGTTCCTCCGCGCTTCCCAGCGCCGTGCCGAGTGCCGCGATGCCGTCCAACTCACCGTAGTGCCACGACCCCTTGAGAAACTGCAGGATCAGTACGCGCATTCCATTCCCTGCGGCGCGCAGTGCCGTACCGAGCGCGGCAGTTGTCTTGCCCTTGCCCGGGCCGGTGTTGATCACGATGAGTCCGCGACGCGAGGTTTCGGTCATGCAGATAAGGATAGCTGGCCGGTCCTTGCGGCCCGATCAGTGCCCTGAGTGATAGGGATGTCCTGCGAGAATTGTGAACGCGCGGTAAATCTGTTCCGCTAGCACAACGCGCGCGAGTTGGTGCGGCAGCGTGATGCGTCCAAACGAGAGCAGCAGGCCAGCTCGCTGTCGTGCGGTGTCTGACCAGCCATCCGCCGGCCCGATCGCCAGCACAAGCCGTTGCGTGCCCTCATCGCGCAGCCGCCCGACCTTCTCAGCCAATTCTTCTGACGAAAGCTGTTTACCGCGGCTGTCCAGAAGTACAGCGAATGCTGAAGTCCTGCCCGGTTGGCGCGTCAGCCATTCCAAAAACGCCAGTTCGGTATCGAAGAGCTGGGAGTCGCAGGGCGTGTAACGGTCAATGCGTTCCAGGTAGTCAGTCAGCAGACTCTCCGCAGGATCTGACTTGCCACGGGAGCGGCGCGGGAGAATTGCTGCGAAGGTGATCTTCATGGCGGAAAAACGGTCTTCTATCCCAAAAAATCAAGCGTTAGTCACCACTATACGGAAATCCATATAGCTACCGGATGAGCTTCTTCTTGAACAGTGCAGAAGACGGCGCTTTTGGCGCGCAATTGAGAGCAGAAGCCATCTTCGCCGATTGGCATGATACGTGCACGTAACGCCATGAAAGTACAAGAACAATAACTCGAAAGAACTATTCACCTCGCAAATGACCTCCCTGGTTTCTGGTGATTTTTATCTTGCGAAGGCCATTTGAGCCACGAGTTTCAGGAGTCTACGCCATGCGTATTAAGAATCTAGTCATTGCCTTGTTCGTTCTTTTTGCCTTGGTTAGCGCTGGTCTCGCGCAGACCAGCAAAGGAATCCTCTCCGGCGTCGTTCGCGATGCCACCGGTGCTGCTATCCCCGGAGCGACGATTACTGTGACCAACCAGGACACAGGAGAGACGCGTAAGGTCACCTCTGAAGCGACCGGTGCATATCGCGTTGACGCAATCACCCCGGGCAACTACACCGTGCACACGGAGATGAGCGGCTTCCAGAAATCCGATGCGAAAGATGTAGTGGTCAATCCGTCCGTTGTGACCTCGTACAATCCCACGCTGCAGGTTGGATCCGTGGACCAGACGGTCGAGGTTACCGCCGACAGCGCCGCGCTGAATACGGAGAATGGATCGCTTGCAGGCACGATTAGTCAGGTGGAACTACAGAAGGTTCCTATCTTCTCGCTCAATCCGATTGAACTAGCGACCACGGTTCCCGGTGTTCAGATTGTCCGCAACTCAGGCATGTCGAATGGCATGAACATCCAGGTAAGCGGCTCGCGTCCGCGCGCGAACAACTTCCTGATCGATGGACAGGAGATCAATGACACGTCCATCGCCGGGCAGGCGATTCAACCAAACATGCCTTACATCTTTCAGGACACGGTGATCTACACCCACAACCCGCCTGCAGAGTTCGGTCGCGCCTCCGGTGGTGTGGTCAACCTGATCACCAAGGGGGGAACGAACCAGTTTCACGGACAGGTTTGGGAGCTGTACACCGGATCCGGATTGAATGCTCTGGACGGCGCTAATCGCGGCGACTTCTACTCCGGAACGAAGACTCGCTTTAACCAGCACCAGTTCGGCTTCGTGGTCGGCGGACCCATCATCAAGGACAAGCTCTTTGCATTTGGCGGATCGCAATGGTCCCGCTTCTACGGCAAGGAAGAGACCTCAACTTTCATTTATCCCGATGCGAACGGCGTTGCTCTGCTGAAACAGCTTGCTGCCTCCGGCGGAACGACCGGAACTCAGGCCAGCGCGATGCTGGCTTACCTGAACAATGGAGCCTATCTGTCAACCTACGGCCCAGGGCCGAACGGTGGCACACGCTACGCGCTGGGTGCTGCTTGCCCCGCTTCTCAACCCGGCTGCGCAATCACAACGGGAGCCTTCAAGCGTCCCAAGCCGAATTCGTTGAACCCCGATACGCAGTGGACCTATCGCATCGATTACACGCCGCACACTGCCGACAGCTTCTTCTTCCGTTACCTGCACGACCGAAGCTCGCTAACGCCAGATCTCTTTGCTAACCCCGGCGCAGATATTGGCTTCGACACCTTCCAGGGCGGCCCGTCTGAAGTAGGACAAGGAGGCTGGACTCACGTCTTCACGCCCCACCTGTTGAACGAGTTTCGCGCCGCTGAAACACGGATCGATTTCAAGTTCGCTCCTACAGATGAGACGAATGCCAATCCGCTCCGCTTCTCACCGCGCCTCACGTTTGGTTCGGCTGCAACCGCGATCAGTGCCATGGGCTATAACTCAAACTTTCCTCAGGGCCGTCTTGAGGATCTGTATCAGTTCCAGGACACCGTCTCTTACACGATCGGGCGACACACACTTCGTCTCGGTGGAGACATCGGTCGTCAGATCAATATCGTTCTTGTACCGCAGAACAACAACGGTTCTGCGGCCTTCGCGGCGGGCGGAACGGGTGCCAGCGCGCTCGGCAACTATCTGCTCAACCAGACCGGAGCCTCGGGATCGGTCGCACGGTCCTTCGGACCGAACCGATTCGATCCGCACGTGTGGCGTATAGGTGCTTTTGGCCAGGACGACATCAAGATGACGCCAGAGCTGACATTAAACATAGGACTGCGATACGACTATTTCAGCCCTCTGGACAACGCCCTTCCCTATCCTGCGGTCGATCCCGCAAATCTGTACGGGCCGATTGCGACATACAACGCGGTTGCTGCGGATAGGAACAACATCGCTCCCCGGATAGGCTTTGCCTACGCGCCGCAGGACGGCATGCTGGGTCATGGAAGGACTGTGATCCGCGGAGGATTCGGAATCTTTTACGATTCGGGCTTCACGAACATCGGCTATAACACCGCGGTCACGGCCCCGAACTCGTTCTCGAACACCCTTCAGGCATCCGGAAATGGAGTACCCAATGCCACGACTGGAGCGATCGCCAGCATCACTCCCTCGCTCTCTCAGCTGAGTTCAGTACAGAGCGTAGTGAAAAACATGGTCACCCCCTACACCTATCAGTACAACCTGGGTGTAGAGCGTTCGCTGCCCTGGCAAATGACTGGAAGCGCAACCTATGTGGGAAGCCGTGGCCTGAAGCTTCTGGCCAACCAGCAGTTCAATTATCTGGATCCTTCGGTCGGTGGCACCCGGCGTTTGAACACGACCCGCGGTCCAATCAACGTTCGCGGCAACTATGCTGACTCCGACTACAACGGAGTTGAGACCTCGGTGGAGCGCAAATTCAACCATGGTCTCTTCTTCCGCGGCGCATACACCTACAGCAAGGCGCTCGACAACGGTTCGGAGGTGTTCACCGCCGATACCGAAGTGACCTCTTACACAGCAGATCTTTCGCCGGGCGGACGTCGCCAGGACTGGTCGAACTCGGCATACGATCATCGGCACTATCTTTCGATTGTGTACGCGTGGACGCCCCGTGGCTTCCATGCCGACAAGCGCGGCACGGACGCATTGCTTTCCGTCTTTACGAGAGGCTGGACCATCTCGGGTGTCGAGCAGTTCCAGAGCGGAACCTACGGCAGCTTCAACATGGGCGGCTTCCTTGATACCAACAGCGATGGAAGCGCTGCCAACGATCGCCCGATCCTGGGTAATCCTCATGCGCCGATCGACACGGCCGGCGTCGATGGATTTTTCCTGGGCAACGTCTACGGCGTGCCAGGCGGTGTATCAGGAACCTACTATGACGTAGGAGCGGCCAACGCAGGAAACGCGGTCGTCATCAACCCATCCAACGCTCACTTTCTTATTCAGCACGGCCAGCAGTATCTCCACCAGGAGATCGGCCGCAACAGCTTCCAGAATCCTGGCGGCCAGTTCCACAATATCGCGCTCGAGAAGTCATTCGCACTTCCAATTCACTTTCTCGAAACGCCGCGGCTTACGCTGCGTTCCGAGATACAGGACTTCCCGAATCACAACAACACGGGCTTCCTCAATATCGCCGTACCCAATGCTGGAACTGATGTCTACTTCAATCACCTGAATGCTCGTGAAACACAAGGGCGTCAGATCAAGCTTTGGGCAAAGTTCGAGTTCTAAATTGAGTCCGTATTAAACAAAACCGGGAGCCGTCAGGCTCCCGGTTCTTATTTCCTCTTGCGAAAACTCTGCCAGTTATCTCTTTGCTGAAGATTTCTTTCCAGTCTTCTTTGCTGCCTTCTTTACCGCGCTCTTCTTTGCAGGGGTCTTCTTGGCGGCCTTCTTCGCTGGAACTTTCTTGGCCACAGTCTTCTTCGCTGCCACCTTCGCTGCTGTCTTCTTCTTCGGCGCTGCCGATCGCGTTGCAGCTACCTTCGCTTTCAGTTCGTCGTTCAGTTCATCCACGCTCAGGCTGGTCGCCGACTTTCGCAGACGCTCCAAGCCATAAAAAGCTCGCTTCTCCGGCGAGAAGACATGCACGATGAAGTCGACGTAGTCCATCAGGATCCACTCAGCCTGCCGACGTCCTTCCACCGAGTTCGGGTAAACGCCAAACTCGTGTTTCAGTCGCAGCTCGATCTCGTCGGAGATGGCGACGTTCTGCCGGTCGTTGGTTCCGTTGCAGATCAGGAAGTAGTCTGTGAGGCCGCTCTCCGAGGGGTCGAGAGCGAGGATGCGGATGTCTTCCGCCTTCTTGTCTTCAGCTGCCGCGGTTGCCGCAAGCAGGAGTTGGTTACTTTCGATCGAGGCCATGCGTCTCCTTGAAGCTCCATGGTAGCCGGTTGCCGTTGTGGAAGCCAGCGCTGCCGGGTCGGATGCATAGCCGCTCGGCCGGGTTGGAGCTGTTCCACGTGGAACTAGCGATATAACCCACGCGACCGAATGTACTCCATAACCGAGGGAGCCAAAAGATCTCCGCAGCTTTCCCCTTTCTCAAGACGCTCCCGCAGCCTCGTTGCCGAAACATCCATATGCACCGTCTCAAGCAGATGCACACGGGCGCGTTCGGCCGCCGTCAGACGCAGCCCCGAGAGGTCGTTCAGCGGATACCCCGGCCTGCTCACCACGATCCACTCGGCCAACTCCAGCAGGCGCTCCGGCTCCCGCCACTTCCGCAGGCTTAGAAAACTGTCCGCACCCACGAGGTTATAGAGCGTTGCCTCCGGCATCTGCCCTCGCAGCGCTGCCAGTGTGTCCACCGTGTAGTTCGGCGCGCCGTCTGGGTGCGGCTCATCGATTGTCGAGGCAACAAATCTCTGGTCGGATGCGCACACCAGCTCCACCATCTCCAACCGGTCCGCGAACGGCGCAGCATGAATCTCGGTCTTCAGGGGCTGCCGGCCGGTTGGCGCGAAGAGAACCGTGTCCAGCGCGAAGGCGTCCGCCGCCGCTCGCGCAATGCCGATGTGGCCGCGGTGTGGTGGGTCGAAGGTGCCTCCGAACAGGGCTACGCGCATGATGGCAACGCTACGACGCTACCACGACGCAAGGCGGGTCTTCACCATATCCGGATCACGAGACCCGTGCTCAGGATCTTCGCGTTGACCGACTGCCCGGAGACAGCGCTATAGGCGAAGTCCAGCACGCGCCAGTCGACCCGGGGAATAAGCGTCAGATCCAGCCCGCCCACGATCTGGTAGTTGAAGTGCGTGTTCGAATCCGTTCCAGTGGCCGTGTTGTAGTTGGCCACACCGACCAGTCCCTCGAAATAGGGTCGCAGCGGAATCACCGGAGCCTTGAACGCGATGCGCGGCCCTACTGCTCCGGTGTAGTAGTGGAATCCATTACGGTTGATGAAAGATCCACGCAGATCGCCGCCGAAGCTGATGGTGCTGGCAAGGTGTCCACTCTGTTTGTAAATGCCGACGATAGGCCCATAGGCCCAGTCTGATGAGGCCGCGGAGACGGACGCTCCGCTAAACCCGGCATAGAGACCAATCTGCGCATGCAGCGGACGAGCCGCACTGGTTAGGAGGAAAGCAAAAACGACAAGCGAAAACAGGCGAAGACGATTCATGGGGAGGGGCCTCGTTCTCCAAAGGATAATCCTTTAAAGTGAGGTATCACCAAGACTTAGCTAAGTGGCATACGAAAGGCCACGGGGACTCGCTGCCTCCTACTCGTGGCGCAATGCAACCATCGGGTCTACCGCAGCCGCCCGCATGCTTGGAACCAGCGACGCGGCAAGCATGGCAACCAGAAGCAGCAGCGGAACGAGCGCAAACGTCAGAGGATCCAGCGCTGGAACCTCGTACAGAAAGCCGCGTAGCACACGGGCGAACGCGACAGCCGTTGCGATGCCGAGGCACAAGCCGGTGACCAAAAGCGACAGTCCTTCGCGAAGAATTAGCCGAACGACACCGGTCCTGGTTGCGCCCAGGGCCATGCGCAGGCCAATCTCGCCGGTGCGCTGGCGCAC
>Ga0163162_10001009_pt1 | contig 26176 bp, 19 predicted proteins | sample S55metaG_FD_115310 | JGI IMG/M metagenome (GOLD analysis project Ga0163162, IMG submission 115310) | Switchgrass rhizosphere microbial communities from Kellogg Biological Station, Michigan, USA - S5-5 metaG | ecosystem: Host-associated > Plants > Roots > Rhizosphere > Soil | place: USA... | reverse complement strand
TGGCGCCGGCGGTTAGCTCAGCAAACCCGGAGGCGGGCGGGGGTTGACGGGGCGTCCGGGTAGCTACCCGGCTTTCCCCAGGTTGCATAGCGACGGTTGCGAGCGGATCGGGTATGAAGCTGGTAGCGACTTCTTCCGCCGGCAAGCGAGCGTTGCAGAGTAGACACCGCCCGGTTTCTGAAGAGGTTTCGGATTGGCAAGTGGGGCACTGCATCCGTGCGGATTTCGGGAGGCAGATCTCTGGAGCTTCTGAAGATCCTGCTCCGCTTGCCCGAGAGTATACCAGATCGGATCTCATCTCGAGTCGGTGACACAAGGTCCACCGTTTTCAAGAGAAATCGAACCGCATCGCTGAAGTTGCGCGATCGGTGACGAACCACCGTGAACCTAACTCGCCGAAAGTATTGGAGGCGCGGATCGGAGTCGAACCGACGAATAAAGGTTTTGCGAACGCGCGGCGGCGGGCGACCAGGTTCCGCCGGCCGAGCCACTCCCACCACCCGGGACGGAAGACCCCACCACCCCCGGAGGGGTGCCGTAAAACCTGTGCCGTGGTCGGGTGAAATACACCCCTTGCCCTCGTCGACCTAAGTTGCTCAGGAAAATTTTCATTCGGTTCCCCCACACGGCTTCATAAAGATAGGGCCGAGGGGCAGCACGGGGCGCCGGCTTTTGCCGGGTGGGTGCGCGCGCGAACTTTACGGTACCCCTGCCGGCGGGTGGGGTCGCTTTCGGCTCTGCGTGGTAGCGATAACGGGAATCGAACGTGCTAGCGACCAGTCCAGCTCGGTTCAACTTGGTCTAAGTGCTTGCACATAGGTTCAGTTGGTGCTGCTCGCCCGCCTCAAAGCCCCACGGCTAACCTCCGTTGTCACTCGCCATAGGGACATTCGCGCTTAGCTGGGCAGCACAGGCGAACCGACCAGCAAATTGCGCTTTGAGTTCAACGGGCCTAGTGTCGCGCGCAATCCTGTCACCCGCACTCCTCAAGGGCTTCCATCGATCGCACATTGGTAAAAAACAAACTTCGATGAAAAAAAGAAATCAATCGGCGCTGCAGATTGCGTCGCTCAAGAAGCCAATGTCTTCAATTATCAGAGGGCTTTTCGGCGTGATCGATCACGAAGATCTCCACGGGACCTTTCTGCGATTCGAGTCTGAGACCGAGTTGCTCCTGGAGGGCTGAGAAGATAGAAGGACCCGCGGGGTCGGCTGACGGAGGCTTCGGCAGATCTGGCGGCAATTGCATCAATTGAAATTCGTCCGGAGTCCATTCCATGCTGATGTCGAATTTCCCGGTCAATTCTGTCTTGTCGACCACGGTCCGCCCGAGAAGGCGCGAGAGCATCGGGATTAATCGATCTATCGTAACGCCCGCGCCCCTCAATAGTCTGGGTTGCATGAACAAGCCACCGCACCCAAGCGTGGGAAGTTTGCCTGGCTCGGGTGGAGGCGGGCCCTTGGATGGATCGAGCGGCGTGCAACCGCCCTCTTTCGATTCAGTAAGACGCGGGCCAAGCTTTCCGTCTTTCTTCGCCGTTACTAACGCATAAATTGGAAGTTCTTTGGTTTCGCGATGAAGGGTGAGCTGGAACCGGTCCTTAAGGAGAGATTGAAGCATCAATGGCATTTCGCTCGGTTTGGAGCTATCCTCCGACTTCGCAGCGATGTCATAATGCACAGAATCAAGCCAGGCAGGTCCGCCGGAGATCTGGAACGGCTGAATTCGCCATGCAATCACAATCAACTCCTTGAGGGTCATGTTCGTGATGTTGACGCGTCCGCCGGGAGTGGGGCGGATGAACATGCCGCGAGCATCAGGTGCAGCCGGCTTGATGGATGCAACCTCGAATTCCGGGTGCGCATCCGTCTGCGCGGTCGCGCCGCCCGTCAACGTCAAGAGCAGGCATCCGACTGTCCAGAGCATCACTCTCATTTGTCAGACCTCCACGCCATAACGATATCAGTTCGGAACCTCGGGGTTGTTTAGCCTTCGTGCAGCGCACCTGTGCGAATCGTTTCGCGTTTGCGTTCCCAAAAATGAATTCTGCCGCTCCAGCTATTGATGACACCAGACCCGAGGTCGCATTGTGTAGACATAGCGACCGAAACGGAGGAGGTTAAAACACTATGATGAAGAGGCAGATCTCAGTCGTCCGGTCTGGATCAGACGGAACTCAGTCAGAGTCTCATGCAGACGACTGCGGCTATTCGAGATGAAGGGGTGTCACGGTAAAGCATGTTCACGTTAGACTCCACCTCAGCAGCCGAAAGTTCCCATGGAATGAGCATCACCGGGGACTGCCAGAACGCGGCTTTCTGACGCGACGTTGCGACCTACAAGATCCCGAAGGCTGTTCGAGGACATTGGTCGAACCATTGCACGCATTCGTCGTTCAATCCGTCTTAAATCCTAAATGATATAATCCTCACAAATTAAGAAGAAAAGCCTGGTAACGTCGATTACGCCCGCCGCGTCACTGGCTTAGCCCTTTTTAAACGAAGGAGGTTGCAACGTGATGCGAGCACTCGCACTCCTAGTGTTGATCGGCCTCTTGCTGCGCACCGCCTTCGGCCAATTAGCACTCACGGTAAGCACCCCCGCCTTCGAAACTGCCGATGTCCACGCGAGCGCTCACACCACCAATCCGAATCCATTCATGACTGGCGGTGTCCTTCGCGGCGGCCGCTACGACTTGCGCCGCGCAACCATGGTGGATCTGATCAGAATCGCGTACGGCGTCGACCCCGACTCGGTTCTCGGAGGTCCAAGCTGGCTCGAAACAGATCGCTTCGACGTAATCGCGAAGGTGCCGGCCGAGACGTCGCCCGAAACCATCAAGCTCATGCTGCAAGCCCTGCTGGCGGACCGTTTCAAACTGGTGCTCCACAACGATACGAAGCCCATGCCGGCATTTGTCCTGACTTTGGGGAAGGGCAAGCCGAAACTGAAGGAGGCCGACGGCTCGGGCAACACCGGATGTCAGCCGCAGCAACAGAAACCCGACCCCGGTACGATCCCGTACGCAATGATCTCCTGCCACAACCTAACCATGGAGCAATTCGCACGGAATCTGCGTTTCATGGCGGGGGCTTATATGACGAACCCGGTCATCGACTCGACGGGGCTCAAGGGATCGTGGGATTTCGACCTTAAGTGGACCGGGCGTGCCCAACTCGGACAGGCCGGCGGCGACGGCATCAGCATCTTTGACGCGGTTGATAAACAACTCGGACTCAAGCTGGAAGCGCAAAAGGTACCATCGCCGGTCCTGATCGTCGACAGCGTGAACCAGAAGCCGACCGACAATCCTCCTGGGGTGACACAGAGCCTGCCGCCGGCGCCGCCGGCCGAGTTCGAGGTGGCGGTGATCAAGCCCAGCGCCGCGGACGGCCAACTCATGTTCCGAGTGCTCCCCAGTGGCCAAGTGGATCTGCAAGGCGTCCCGCTGAAAATGCTGATCGCCTTTGCCTGGAACTTCGAATTCGCCACAACCAACGATATGATCGTGGGCGCACCGAAATTTCTGGATTCGGCCCGCTTCGATATCAAGGCGAAAGCTTCCGTCGGCGCCAGCACCGGCCCCACTATTGCGCCGCCGATAGACATCGACGACCTGCGGCTGATGCTGCGCGCGCTATTGGCCGATCGCTTCAAGCTGGCAACCCATACCGAAGACCGGCCCGTCACTGCGTACAATCTGGTCGTGGTGAAACCGAAACTGAAGCCAGCCGACCCCGCCAATCGCACGAGTTTTAAAGAGGGACCGGGAGCCGACGGAAAAGACCCCAGGAACACCAATCCGACGCTCTCAAGATTAGTAACGTTCCAGAACATGACCATGGCGCAGTTTGCGGACGTGTTGCAAAAAATTGCGCCCGGGTACATTCACAGCCCGGTGCTGGACGCTACCGGCCTCGAAGGCGCCTGGGACTTTACTCTCAGTTTCAGCGGATCCAACCTGTTACAAGGGGCCCCCGCCCGCGGTGGAGACTCCGGCCAGCAGCCTCCCGGCGCCGCACCCACCGCATCCGACCCCAACGGCGCCGTGTCGATTTTTGACGCTGTCAGCAAGCAACTCGGGCTGAAGCTGGAGGAAAAGAAACGCGCGGTTTCCGTGCTGGTCATCGATCACGTAGAAGAGAAGCCGACGGACAACTAACATGATGCGAACCACAAAATGCGCCATAGGCACAAGCGTTTTCCTTTCCATGTTGTCAATATGTGCAGTGTTTGCACAGTCTCCGGCCGCTCGCCCGGTATTCGACGCGTTTGAGGTTGCCACCATTAAGCTGACACCCTTTGATTGGTCGGGCGGCAGATTTATTCGTATGCAGACCGCCCATCGGTTCGTGGCCAGGAATCATGCCCTGAAGACGCTGATCGCAGCTGCCTACAATCTGACTCCCCGCGCGATTTCAGGCGCGCCTGGATGGGTTGATTCCGACCACTACGATATCCTCGCCGAAGCGCCCGGCGAAGTCCGGCCCAACCTCGACGAGCAAATGGCGATGCTTCGTAAGCTTTTGTCCGACAGATTCAATCTCACGTTCCATCGCGAACAGAAGGAGTTTTCGATCTACGCGTTGACGCTTGCAAAGAACGGGCCAAAGCTGAAGGAAAGCACTATTTCTCCTGACGCATCGCCCGAAGGGCCTCCGCCGCTGATCTTTGTTGTTTCGCCGCAGAGCCTTCATCTGCCGGGCCGCAACGCGACCATGGCGGAATTGGCCTCCGTGTTTCAGCGCGCCGCGCTCGACCGGCCCGTGATTGACAAAACCGGGCTTTCCGGCAGATACGATTTCGATCTGGAGTTTACGCCCGACGAGTCTCAATTCGGTGGCCCGTTCGGCAAGCGCCCGGGTAACGATGATTCCGCTAAGCCAGGGCTTTTTGCGGCAATTCAGCAACAACTCGGCCTCAGATTGGAAGCGACCAGAGGGCCGGTGGAAGCGCTCGTCGTCGACCATGTCGAAAGGCCTTCGGACAACTAAACGGCAAACCGATGTCTGCACCGGTCCGTTGCGCTCTGTTCTTATTGGCGGCTTCGCTTCTCGCAGCAGCTGAACATCATGGCACGGTGACATTCGGGGGGGTCCCTGTTCCCGGCGCGACGGTAACTGCAACACAAGCCAATCAAAAGCTAACGGTGATCACCGATCCGCAAGGCGCCTACTCTTTCCGCGAGTTGCGCGATGGAACCTGGACGCTGCAGGTCGAGATGCCTGGTTTCGCTCCGCTTATGCAGGATGTAGCCGTCGCTCCCGGCAGCGCGCCTTCGGTGTGGGAACTGAAGTTGCTCGCGTTCAGTGAGATTGTACGGCAAGCTCCTGAGATACCGAAACCTGAAGCCGCGAACCCTCCGCCAGTAACACCCACCTTAACTTCCGGCAGTCCCCCGCCTGCTCGAAACACAAAAGCCCCGGCCGCAGCGCCCGCTGCCACAACCCAGCGTGGTTTCCAGCGAGCTGAGGTGAACGCCGCTCCTACGGAATCCGCGGCTGCTGCCGCGATCCCCAGCAACACCAACTCGACCGATCAAAACGATCTTGCGCAGCGAGCCGCCGATGGACTCCTGATTAACGGCAGCCAGCTCAACGGCTCTAGTTCCGCGTTCGGACAGAACGCAGCCTTCGGCAACAACCGCCGCAGCGCAGCCAGCCTCTACAACGGCAGCCTGGGATTCATATTCGACAACTCCACGCTTGATGCTCGCCCGTTTTCGCTCACCGGACAGGACACGCCCAAGGCCGCCTACAGCAATATCCAGGGCGTGGCAACTTTCGGAGGCGTGCTCAAAATTCCGCATGTGATTCGCAGCGGCCCCATCTTTTTCGTGGGGTACCAGTGGTCCCGGAATCGCAATGCGAGCACGCAGTCCGCCCTGGTGCCTACCGAGGCGCAGCGCGAGGGAGACGCGATCGTCCCGCAAGCCCGCGCGTTGCTGAACTTCTATCCACTCCCCAACGTCTTCGGCAACGCGCGTTACAACTACCAAGCGGCCCTGCCCAATAATTCCAATCGCGACGCCCTGCAATCGCGGCTCAATAAGACTCTCGGCCGGCGCGACACTGTCTATGGCAGCTTTGCCTTCCAGCGCATTGCGACTTCGAACCCGACTCTATTTGGTTTCCTGGACACCGGCAACACCTTAGGCCTCAATGCCAACGCCAACTGGCAGCATCGCTTCGGACAGAGGATGTTCGCCCATTTCCAAATTCAATACAGCCGGGAGTCGGTGCGGTCTACCCCGTATTTTGCCAATCGCGAGAACGTCTCCGCGGCCGCCGGGATTTCGGGGAACGATCAGGACCCGGCCAACTGGGGTCCGCCAACATTGGTCTTCTCCAGCGGCATCCTGGGCCTCACCGATGTTCAGAATTCTTTTAATCGTAACCAGACCATGGCGTGGTCTTTCGACGTCTCCTGGAATCGCGGCCGTCACAATATCGCGTTTGGAATGGATCTTCGCCGTCAGGAATTCAACTACCTCGCCCAACAAAATCCACGCGGCACGTTCACTTTCACGGGAGCCGCCACCGGCTCAGACCTGACAGATTTCTTTCAGGGCATTCCCGATACCAGTTCTCTGGCTTTTGGGAATGCGGACAAATATTTCCGCCAGTCTGTCTGGGACGCGTTCGTTAATGACGATTGGCGCGTCAGCCCCTCGCTCACTTTAAACGTCGGCGCACGCTGGGAATACGGCGCGCCCATCACGGAACTCTACGGCCGTCTGGTCAATCTTGACATCGCTCCCGGATTTTCCGCCGTAGCGCCGGTTATCGCCACTGACCCTACCGGCAGTTTGACTGGCACGCATTACCCCGACTCGCTGGTCCATCCCGACAAGCACGGCATCGAGCCGCGTATCGGACTCGCCTGGCGTCCTTTTCCTGCGTCCTCCATGATCGTTCGCGCCGGATACGGGGTTTACTACAACGCTTCCGTCTATCAATCCGTCGCCCTCCAAATGGCTCAGCAATCGCCGCTCTCGCGCAGTCTCAGCGTGCAGAACACCGCCGCGAATCCACTCACTCTTGCGAACGGATTCAACGCTTCGCCCAACATCACCACCGATAGCTTTGCCGTCGATCCGAACCTCCACGTCGGCTATTCGCAAAACTGGCAAGTGTCGGTGCAGCGCGACCTTCCCGGCTCTCTAGTCGGGACCGCGACCTACCTTGGCGTCAAAGGCACGCGAGGCATGCAGGAATTTCTCCCCAATACTTATCCCACGGGCGCACCCAATCCCTGCGCCGCGTGCCCGTCGGGTTTCATCTACCTGACCTCCAACGGCAATTCCACGCGTGAATCCGGCCAGCTTCAATTGCGCCGGCGCTTGCACAACGGTCTCACAGCGAGCCTTCAATACACTTACTCGAAATCAATTGACGATTCCGCACTTGGCGGCCGCAGCCAAGGCGCCTATGTGATTGCTCAAAACTGGCTGGATCTTTCGGCAGAGCGCGGCCTCTCGACGTTCGATCAGCGGCACCTGTTAAATTTGCAGATGCAGTATTCAACCGGCACCGGCCTGGGTGGAGGAACGCTACTGAGTGGTTGGAGAGGCGCTCTGTTCAAGCAATGGACCGTCACTGGCCAGATCAGCGCCGGCACCGGACTTCCGCTCACACCGGCTTATCTCACGGCGGTGAATGGCACCGGAGTTACCGGTAGCATCCGTCCGGATTACACCGGGGCCGCCCTCTACTCCGCCCCCAACGGCCTGTTTCTCAATCCCGCCGCCTACGCAGTTCCCGCCGCGGGTCAGTGGGGAGACGCTGGGCGGGACTCGATCATCGGCCCGTCGCAATTCTCTCTCAATGCTTCGCTCGGCCGGACTTTCCGCATGTCAGACCGGTTCAGTCTCGACTTGCGAGTCGACTCCACCAATGCGCTGAATCACGTCGTATATTCCAGTTGGAATACCACTGTTACCAGCGCACAATTCGGATTGCCCACGTCGGCGAATGCCATGCGCAGCCTGCAGACCACGTTGCGCTTGAGGTTCTAAAATATGCGCCTGAGTTCTCTGATGCTCCTTTCCGCCCTGATCGCCGCCGCTCAGCAACCTCCGTCTGCGACCAATCAAAGTAGCGGGACAGCGACCTTCAGCAGCAGCACGCAGTTAGTGGTTGAGACAGTGAATGTCCGCGACAAGAACGGTAAACCGATCGAGAATTTGACACAAAAAGATTTCACGGTCACCGAAAACGGCGTTCCGCAAAACATTCGCCTGTTCGAATTTCAAAAATTGCCGGAGATTCCGGAGACTACGATCGTTGACGGCGGACCTGCACAGCGCCCCGCCGCCTTCTCGCGCCTGGCCAAAACCCAGATCACGCCGGAAGCTCCCGCCAGCCCGCGCTATAGCGACCATCGTCTGCTGGCATTGTATTTCGACATGACCGCCATGCCGCCAGCCGACCAGCTCCGTGCACTCGACGCCGCCGAAAGGTTTGTACGCGCGCAATTCACTGCCGCCGACCTCATGGCCATCATGCGATTCACAGGCGGCGCAGTAGAGGTGGTCACCGACTTCACCAACGATCGTGACCGTTTGCTGCGCGTCCTCGAAACTATGATCGTAGGCGAGTCCCAAGGCTTCGACGAAAACCCAAACGACGACAGCACCGCCGATACTGGCACCGCCTTCGGCCAGGACGACAGCGAATTCAATATCTTCAACACCGATCGCCAGCTCTCCGCACTACAGACAGCAGCGACTATGCTGGGCCAGCTCAGCGAGAAGAAATCACTGCTTTATTTTGCGAGCGGTATCCGCCTGAACGGCGTCGACAACCAGGCACAGCTCCACGCCACCGTCAACGCCGCGGTCCGTGCCGGAGTTTCCTTCTGGCCCATCGACTCTCGCGGCCTGGTCGCGCAGGCGCCGCTGGGCGACGCCACCAGGGGCTCGCCCGGAGGCGCCGGCATGTACAATGGCGCGTCGGCCCAGGCTTTTTCGGCAAACTTCCAGCAGTCGCAGGACACGCTGTTTGCGCTGGCGCGCGATACTGGCGGCAAGGCGTTCCTCGACAATAATGACCTCTCCGCGGGAATCGTGCAGGCGCAGAAATCCATCGCCAGCTACTACATCCTGGGCTATTACACTAGCAACGCTGCCCTCGACGGAAAATTCCGTCGCGTAAAGATCACGCTCAACAACGGAGTCGCCGCCACTTTGGATTACAGGCAAGGCTACTTCAGCGGAAAGCAGTTCAACAAATTCACAACCGCCGACAAAGAGCGCCAGCTTGAAGACGCTCTGATGCTCGGTGATCCCATCACCGAACTAACCATCGCTATGGAAGTAGATTTCTTCCAGCTGAATCGTGCCGAGTATTTCGTCCCCATCACCGTCAAGATTCCAGGCCGCGAACTCGCACTCGCGCGCCGCGGCGGCGCCGAGCATACACGGATCGATTTCGTAGGAGAAATCAAAGATGATTTCGGCACCACAGTCACCAACGTGCGAGATAAGGTCGACGTAAAGCTGTCCGGTGAGACGGCCGCCGAACTTGCCAAACGGCCCATAGAATACGACGCAGGTTTCACCCTGCTCCCCGGCAAGTATGTCATCAAGTTCCTCGCCCGCGACGACGAGACGGGACGCATTGGCACCTATCAGAGCGCCTTCGTCATCCCGAACCTCAACAAAGAGGAGAAACGCATCCCAATCAGCTCAGTGATTTTAAGCAGCCAGCGAGTGGAAATGAAAGACGCACTGTTCAACGCCGCCAAAGACAAAGGAAAAGCGGAGAGCGTCAATCCTCTAACCGATGAAGGACAGAAGCTCATCCCCAGCGTGACCCGCGTTTTTAGCCGCAGCCGAGACATGTATGTCTATCTACAAGCGTACGAACGTGGCGCCGAGACCATGATGCCACTCGTTGCCTTTGTCACCTTTTACCGCGGTTCGGCCAAAGTATTCGAAACTCCACCGCTGCCCGTCGTGGATGGACTCAACGTGAAATCGAAGGCAGTGCCACTCAAATTCAGTCTTCCGCTGAGCAAGCTCTCTCCGGGCGAGTACACTTGTCAAGTGACGGTACTGGATCCAGCGGGTCAGAAAGCTGCATTCTGGCAGGCGTCCGTATTGGTCATTCCATAGAATGAGGGCCATTTTGTACTTATTGACAGGCAATACGCGTTGGTGTGATTTTTGAATCAAAGAGTTTGGCTGCTGCGTTTGCTGCCGCCAGATAAGGGTACGTAATTCCCATCCACCGATCCTGCAGGACGGAACTTTCGGTTCCGGATCGGAGTCTAACGTGAACATGACTCATGGCCTTTTTAGCTCAGCGCGAATGGTCGCGGTCGTTTGCGCGGTACTGTGCGAGCTAATGAAACCGTGGCCGAGCCTCGCCCAGCAGCTACCCGCGGCTTCTAACCATCCAGAATTTGTGGTAGCAAGAGTCAAGACGTCACCACCTCCGCAAGGCGACACCATCGTTATCAATGGGCTGGGTACTTTCCGCAACGGAAAGCTCACATTTACGAATGCTAGTCTGAGTGACTTGCTCAAGTTTGCTTACAATATCACCTGCGACTCTCAGCTCTCAGGGCCAGACTGGATCAAGTCCAAATATGTTCGCTTCGACGTAGTCGCGCTGGCGCCGGCCGACACGCCTCGCGAGCAGCTCGCCCTGATGCTTCAGACGCTCTTGGCTGACCGACTGAAACTGGCCGTACACCATGATCAAAAGGAGCTTCGCTTCCAGGCGCTGGTGGAAGGAAAAGGCGGATCGAAACTCCATGAGGCAAAGGTTCAACCGGCTCTAGATACGACGTTCAACGTACCGGGGCGAATCGTGAGAAATCAGATTTCGATGCCTCAGCTTGCGCTCCTGCTATCCCGTTTTGAGCCCCAGACCGTCATGGATATGACCGGGCTCAAAGGATTCTATGAGGTGAAGCTTGAATGGACTCCGGACGATACTCGCGGCCGAGAGGCAACGGATGGCCCGCTTGGTCCCTCCATTTACACTGCGGTGCAAGAACAACTAGGCCTCAAATTAGAAGCGCGAAGGGGCCCCTTGGAGGTTCTTGTGGTGGACAGCGCGGAAAAAGTCCCCGCAGAGAATTAATTTATTGCTGGTCCCGGTGGGCGTCCTCGCCATTACTGAAGCTTCGCCAGACATTCGAAACTCCACGGCTGCCCGTCGTATCTGGGCTCGATGTGAAGTCAAAAGCGGTACCGCTCAAATTCAGCTTGCCCCTAAGCAAAATTGCTCCAGGTAAAGGTTCTGAACGCAATAGATGAGAAGGCGGCGTTCTGGCAAGCTCAAGTCATGCTTATTTCCTAGATAGACGTACCTTGCACGGTAGAGCGCCTTCAATCGTCATCGCTAAGAAGAAGTTGAAGGATGGCGCAAACTCGAATGCAGGTGGCCTTGGTTCTAACTGTTTTGGGCGCGTGCGGACAAATCGGGAAAAGCCAGGCCTTTGAAGTAGTGTCGATTAGGCTGAGCGTGGATGCCGCCAGCAAACCTTCCAAGCACTTTGATAATCTTCGTGCCGTTGAAAAGTACTAGAATAGTCGCGAACGACCGTCCGGAGATGCCGGTCGTCGACAATTCGCCGTTTCCAGCATCTTCCTAACTGTGGCCATCGCCAACCGTGTTCCAAGACAGGGGACGCGTGGCCGCCACAAACCGGATCAACGATTCCCGCTCCAAAAGATCCGAGGGAGACAGCCCATGAAGAAACTGCTGTTATCGGGGTTTGCGTTCGTCATTCTACACACAGGCGCGTTGCCCGGCCAGACGTTCACGGGTACATGGCAGGGCGCACTCAAAGCCCCGCAGGCACGCAACGGTGAACTGCGAACCGTTATCGAGATCTCCACGAACGAGGCCGACAAGCTGGCGGCCGTGTTCTACAGCATCGATCAGGGAGCGCGGCCGATTACGGCTACTTCCGTGACGGCGAGCGGCTCGAATCTGAAGATGACTTTCGCTCAGGTGAACGGAACCTACGAAGGCAGACTCAGCAGCGACGGGAAAACGATCGTCGGTACATGGTCGCAAGGCACGCCGATGCCCCTGATGCTGACTCGCGCCACAGCAGACACAGCGTGGACCATCCCCGATCCGCCACCTCCGCCCAAAATGATGGATCCCAATGCGACGCCGGAATTCGAGGTGGCCACAATCAAGCCGTCCAATCCGGACCAGCCCGGTTGGGGAATTAACGTGAACGCGAGCGGCATGTTCACTACCAGAAACACCACTCTCTCCGATCTGGTGAAGTTCGCCTATGACATGCATCCGAAGCAGGTAGTGGGGGCTCCGAGATGGTTTGATTCCGACAAATTCGATGTCACCGCAAAACCTGACAAACCCGGCATACCGAGCGTTAAACAGATGAAGGCGATGCTGCAGAAGCTGCTGGCGGACCGCTTTTCGCTGACCTTTGGCAAGGAAAAGAGAGAACTCTCGGCATACGCGATCACGGTGGCGAAAGGGGGCGAGAAGATTCAGAAGGAGCAGAACGGTAATATCCCTGTTCCCGCTTTTGGCGGAAAGCCGCAGCTCGGGTTTAACGTCCGCAACGCGACGATGGGTGAGTTTGCCAGTGTGATCCAGGCGCAGTTCATGGACCAACCGGTAGTGGATCAGACCGGGCTTGGTGATACCCGCTACACCTTCATATTGAAGTTCACGCCCGATCCCGGTATGCGTCCTTTCGGTGCTACCCAGGGCACCCCGCCGCCGTCGGACGACGCGGATGCGCCTCCGGACCTGTACGGTGCAATGGAACAACAACTGGGATTGCGCATGCAGAAAACCAAAGCACCAGTTGACGTAATGGTCATCAACAAAATCGAAAAGCCATCCGAGAACTGAGCGGCTCGGGAACTCCGCGTTGGAGGCAAGATACGGAAACAGCCCACTCCTAGCTCCGGCGGAATCGGAGTCTCTAGACGGGGTTATGTCACATTAACAGTAGTCATTCTGGAGGCCATCTCTTTGCGCGCCGATTCGATTTCGCTAGACTCAGTTCGGTCGACTCACTTGTACAAGTGGTCGACATTACGGGCCAAATGAATTCGTAAACACTGCGCCATTTATGTAGATCATCTATCTGGGTCCGGACAACTTCGCCCCGAATCCTCTGATAGAATTTTTAACGATCAGGGAGGTTCATTTCTGATGGCAAGCAAATTGATTTTGGCTACATTGATCGTAAGCTACCGAGAATATAGATTAGCGGGCGATGTAAGGAACGACGCTTTGTACGTTTTGTGCGGTGAACGGCAAAGTGATGGTCTATTAACTGCGTCCGCGTTAACGCAATTTCTCGGGCCGTGAAGCGCCAGGCGGCACCTCAAACATGGATTTACCGGAGTGAATAAATTTATCCACACTTTGAAAACGCTCGTCCCCAAGCGCAACCTTGAGCCGATTCGCGTGATCCAGGATCCTTTGCGCCCATTCATCGCGCAAATCGTCTAATTTCTGTTGGAGAGACGGCGAAACGGCTCCTGCGTCTGTGAACTCCATACGGGATTCGAATATCCACGGCCTTACGATCTTTTGAAAGAATAGGCTCTCATCCGCCAAATCGGCGGTGATCGTAATTAGAGAGCGTAGCTCTTGATCTGTAAAATGAAGGGTCTGGCGCGCCTCCACTGTAAGTGGCCGGGTCCCAAGGTACTTTACTTCGTCAAAGAATTTCTGATAATCCCTCGCCTGGGGTATCACAGCGGGGACGCCGGAGATTAAGAGGGAACGGTTCTCAAGCGGCTCAGCCACTGTGCTGGTTTGGCAGATGCCGTTGCACGCGAAGAGGCCCAGCAGCGCAACTGGAATTGCGTACGTACCCATGGAATAACAACTTCCTCAAGCCAATTATAGGATTTTCGGGGTAAGTTGGCGTTCGGCCCTCCTTAGCTAAGTACATTTATGCCCGATAGAAAGTGAACTGCCCATCGCGGTGTAACGGGCTTGGTGTCCATAGCGTCATTTCCGTGGTTTGTGGTTCAACGGCCAGGCTGATATCTGGATATGTCGCAGCAATTTCTCCTGACGGCACTCGAACAAGCGGAGCGTTCTGAACCGGCTGTCCGCGCCGCCGCACTGATGCACATTGCGCGAGTGCTGGCGCGTTCTGATGAAGCCGCCGCCGTCGCGCTATTTAAGCGTGGCCTCACTCTCGCGAGGAATTTCGATGCCGAAATCGCTGAGTTGCTCCTCAACAACGCGGTGTATCTCGCAGCGGCGGTCTCTCCCCAGGATGCCTTCCAACTATATGCCGATCAAAAACCCGAACGTGAGAAAAGGTTTGGCCGTCGTGGAAGTTCGATTGTGGGACTGGCGAACGCAATGGCCGAGCACGGTCATATCAGGGACCTCCTCGCGTATTTCGACGATCCGCCACCTGGGGAACGTTTTCCTCTATATTTTGTGGCTAACCTCTCCCGCGAATGCCCTGACGATGAGGCTCGCCTGAAGCTTCTTAGATTGTCAGCCCAGGCCTTTAGGAACGAGGACCAAGATGATTCTCATGCCCACGAAAGACATGCATTCGGCCTCACTTTCGCGCGTTACTGGCATCTGTTACCGGCGGGCGAGGCCCGTCCATTGTTGCTGGAAATCGTTCACGCCGTGCTCAAACAAGAAGCGGAATCTAGTAAAGTTCCGCTCATGATTGATCCTGGCCTACCGGAGCTTACCGAACAGGAGCACCTTCTGTTCGGTCTGCTGCCCGCGATGCGATCCCTCGAACCGGACCTTTCTCAGAGCCTGTTCCCAAAACATCCTCAACTAGCCGAGGCGGCGCGGCGGTATCCAAACGGTATGCAGTCGATATGGGATTCGCAGCCAAAATTCGACCGCGCGCGGGACGATGCCATGACTGTGGGTGATTCGTCCATCATGCCGATGACCGAGGCGATTGCCACCGATTTCAAGGGTCCCTTTCGTGAAGCCGGCAAGCTATACGCAAAGGACAGCAACCCGGAAAATCCCAACACGGCGCCGAAAGACTGCTGGCCGTCGGCGCGCGAATTCCGCAACATCCTTTTCAAAGCAGGTCAGCACCTGGGGTGGGGAGCAGAAAAGTACCTGGATAGGGTAGCCGACCCCGATCTGCGATTATTTGCCCAAATCGAACTTTGCGCCGGCGCCGAAGATCTGCCGCAGCTCGGTAGCTTCTCTGCCTTTCGCCCGTCGAAACCGCCTCAGCAACGGCGTCTTTCGGCCGCCGAGATTGAAAAGATTTTTGGCCCCGAGCTACCTGGCATCCGCTGTCCAAAATGCAGATGTACGCCGCGCACAAAATACCGTTGGTCCTGCAAATGCGAGCATCAGTGGAATACATTCGACACTCGCGGACTCTGTCCTGGATGCGGGTATCAGTGGGAAAGCACTGCGTGCCCCCAGTGTGGCGAGATGTCTCCGCACTCAGAATGGTACCTGGTGCAATAGTCGGCGTCGCGGCTAAAAACGGCTACCGATAATAGGAATTAACAGGCGCGGATGCCGGATGGGGATTACAGTTTGGAGCGAGAGTTTCGTCCTCCGATAACCCGTTGTTTTGAGTGTCAGTCTCCAATGAACCTTTCTCTTCTCCTCTTGCCATAAAATTGGCCTTGCTACTGGCCTTGCGACAATGAAACCAGATGTCCGCGGTGCTGTTCCTCTTTCTCGCGGCAGCGTTAACCCTTTGCGCCGACCCCTGCTGCTCGATTGAAGTTCACGTGGCAAATGCCTCGTCCCAGCCGCTTGCCGGCGCCGTTGTGCACACGGGCGCCATCGAATCGCCTACGGACCTCCACGGCGACGCCATTCTCCGCGTCGAGGTTCCGGGCCCACACATGGTCGAAGCTTCTCATCCCGGTTTCCAAACCATGCGCCAGACTGTCGACGCCGCGCCTGAGCGAGCCGTACACGTCGAAATGTTGTTGCCAGCGGCGCGTATCGAGAGCGTCACGGTGGAAGGCGCTAGCCCCGCGGCGCCCGAATCGGCTACCGGGGCGCCTCTCAGTGCCGAGCAGATCAAGGCAATGCCGCTCGACGCCCCAACCATTAAGGATGCGCTCCCGCTGGTCCCCGGCATTGTCCGCACGCCCGAGGGCCGCCTCTCGATTTCCGGAAGCCCCGAATACCGCAGCACCCTCATGGTCAACGCACTCGACACGACCGACCCCGCCACCGGGCAGTTCGGAGCCACCGTGCCCATCGACAGCGTCGCTACCCTCAACGTCTTTCGCAACCCGTATCAGGCCGAGTACGGCCGCTTCACGGCCGCCGTGGTAGTGGTCGACACCAAGCGCGGTGGTGAGAGGTGGCACGCCGAGCTGAACGATCCGACGCCCGAACTTCGCCTACGCAGCGGCCATATACGCGGCATCCGCGGATTCACGCCGCGCCTATCGTTCAGCGGACCGCTCATCCGCCATCGGCTTTACCTGTTTCAATCGGCCGAGTATCGTCTCAACAAGGTACCCGTTTTCGTCCAGCCATTTCCAGAAAACGAAACATGGCGCGAGTCGTGGAACTCCCATACGCAGCTCGACTACGTTGGCGCTTCGCAAGTGCTTACCGCCACCGTGCACCTGGTTCCCCAAAAGGTGAAGTTCGGAGGCCTGGATTTCTACAACCCGCGCCCGGCCACGCCCAACTTTCGCGGACGCGAGTTCCACGCGGGTCTTACCGACCGCCTTACCCTCGGTAAAGGCGTTCTCGAATCGGCCGTCGCCGCGTCGGAATTCCTGGGGCGCACGTGGCCGCAGGGAAACGGCGAGCTGCAGCTCACGCCGGTAGGGAATCTCGGCAACTACTTCTTCCAGCAGCAGCGCCGCGCCCGCGGTTACCAATGGCGCGAATCCTACTCCGTCACGCGCGGCACGCACAGCCTCCGCATCGGAGGCGAAGCCATTCACTCCACCCTTACCGGTGTGATGGGGGCGTCGCCATTCTCCATCGCGGCAGGCGGACGCGCCCTCAGCCGCGTAACGTTTTTGAATGCTCCGCCGTTCGCCGTTTCCAACTGGGAGGGCGGCTTCTACGGGCAGGACCACTGGCAACTGAAGCCGGCATTCGCCGCCGATTTCGGCCTGCGCGCAGACTGGCAGCGCCTCACTGGAACGGTTGGCCTGGCACCCCGGCTCGCCTTTTCGTGGGCGCCTCTCGGCGACAACAATACTGTCGTGCGCACGGGCTTCGGCTGGTTTTACGATCGCGTCCCGCTGGTGGCAGGAGCATTCTCCGCATACCCCGCGCGCATCGTCGACGGCGCCCTGCTTGAGAACCGGACCGGTTCGCGCGATGCTGCCGGTCCTCTGGTGTTCGGTCCCGAGCGCCCCGGTAACTTCGCGCCGCGCAGCCGCACCGGCAGCGCGCAGATCGAGCATCGCTTCGGCGAGACTGTGCGCCTGCGCGCCAACTACACGGAGAGCCATTCGCGCGGGCTGCTGGTGCTGGCCCCCTCCGCCGGCGCGATGACGCTCGCGGGCAACGGCCGCTCCGTGTATCGTCAATTTGAACTGGTGTCGCGAATCGTTCCACGAAAAGGCCAGGAACTGTTCGCGTCCTACACCCGCAGTTCCGGCCGCGCCAACCTCAACGACCTGGTACAGTATCTCGGCGACACGCCACCAGCCGTAATCCGGCCGGGCGTCTTCACCACCGCGGACCTAGATACGCCGCACCGCATTCTCGTCTGGGGCGTGATTCCACTAAACGCCCTTACACGGATCGCGCCCCTGTTTGAATACCGCACGGGCCGCCCGTACTCTGCGCTCGACGCCGCCCAGCAATATGCCGGCTTGCCGAACGCGCGACGATTCCCAGCGTTCTTTTCGATCGACTACCGAATCGCACGCGATATTCACATCCGCAAGCACGCCGTGCAAGTTTCCTTTAGCATGTTCAACGTGACGAACCACTGGAACCCCGACACCGTCCGGTTGAACGTCGCCGATCCGCAGTTCGGCGAGTTTCTGGGGCAGCACAAACGGCGGTTCCGTCTGGATTTCGATTTCCTGTTTTGAGAGGGCTTCAAGGGGGGCGGCTCTCACCGAGATTATTGATGCGAAACCGGCGAGACCATCGGAATCCGAATAACTCGTCCAACGGGAGAGATCGTTCAACACTTCTTGACGCTATCGGGTGAGCCCAATAACCGCATGGGCGAAGGCGACAATTGCAGAAGGTCAGGAAACTGGCTACCGTTATGTTGGTTATCGGGCGGATTTTAGCCACCAACGCTAAAACGGCTCTCTACGGACTCGTTCCGATCTCCCTTTTCGCTCTTCGTTCGCCCATTAACTCCGCGAGGAATTGCATATGCTTTTGCCTTAGATCACGGCCAACTCGAACGCTTTCGCCGTATTCCAGATATTGATTGCTGTCCACCGATACACGCGGCCATCGAGGGAGCCCTTCGCCGTTCGGATTGCCGGTTTTTACGAACCGAACCCAGGAGCCAAGATGTTGGAGGCGCGGATCGGAGTCGAACCGACGAATAAAGGTTTTGCAGACCTCTGCCTTACCACTTGGCTACCGCGCCCTAAGTGCTTCGTAGCTATCCCACAGATACCGTGCCCGGACCCGCAATGTCAACCTGCGTTCCTGGGAAAGCTGTCGCGAACGTTTCAGGGAACTTCACGCCGCGCGTTCTTCGCCGCGTTTGCTAAACTGTTCGCTTATGCCTCGCTTTGCCGCCAATCTCAGCTTTCAGTTCCAGGACGTCCCATTCCTGGACCGTTTTGCCGCCGCCGCTGCCGCCGGCTACCGAGCCGTCGAGTTCATGTTCCCGTACGAACATCCCCCCGAAGTCGTCGCGGAACGTCTCAAAGCCTCGAATCTCGAAAATGTTCTCATCAACATGCCGCCCGGAGATTGGGCCGCCGGCGAACGCGGCATCGCCTGCATCCCCGGACGTGAAGAAGAATTCCGCAAAGGCGTCGCTACCGCGATCACTTACGCCCGCGCACTGAAAACTCCGCGTGTGCACGCCATGGCAGGGCTGGTCCCGGCCGGTTCAACGCGCGCCGCTTGCAGGGACACTTATATTGCGAATCTGCGCTACGCCGCCGAACAGCTCGCCGCCGTCAACATTATCCTGGTGATCGAGCCCATCAACACTCGCGACATTCCCGGCTTCTTCCTCAACACGCAGGCCGAAGCAGCGGAATTCTGCGCGGCCGTCGGACCCAACCTGCGAATGCAAATGGACTGCTATCACATCCAGGTTACCGAGGGCGACATCACCACCAAGCTGAAGAAATACGCTGCGCTTTGCGAGCACATCCAGATCGCCGGCGTCCCCGAGCGCAACGAGCCCGACACCGGCGAAGTCAACTACACTTACTTGTTCAAGGTCCTCGACGATATCGGCTACAAAGGTTGGATCGGTTGTGAGTATCGCCCTGCTGGGAAAACCGTCGAGGGCCTGGGCTGGTTCAAGCCCTGGGCCGCGAAGTAGGTCCGGAGCGCCCGCGCGCGTCTAACGCTGCTGCGTTGCCGCGGGAGGAGCCTTGGGCTGCTCTCCCCCTTCGCGCCCGCGAAAACCACCCGGTCTTCGTAGCGCTTGGCGTCTCTGCAATTCCTGCCACTGGTCGCTGGTAAGAATGGTGCGCAGCCGCAAGGTCATCTGCGAAAGCGTGCGCGTCAATTCGCCGCGTGCGGTCGCTAAATGTTCAATCGCTTCGTTGGCTTTCCGTTGGTCGAGCGGGTTCTCGCCTAGGGCGATCTCCAGGTCGCTATCGGCGCGCTGCACCGCTTCCCGTAGGTCCAACAAATGGCCGCGATATTCCCGTACCGTGCCGCGAATGTCTTTCCGCTGGGTCTCGGTCAGATCCAGGTTCTGAACGATCGGGCTGTTCCACCACGCGCCTTCCCACAATGCCGGACCTTGGCGTAAACCTGGCCTCGGACCCTGCGCCCATAGCATCGCTGGAAACACCACTGCCACCCAAAACCAGCTTCGCATCGCGATCACTGCTCCTCGAACAAGGCGCGCGCAGGAGCCGCCGCTGCGGGTTCCACTACTTGCTCCATGGAATAAATATCGCCGAACAATTGGGCGTCGCTGATCTCGGCAGGCTTATTCATCGGCTGCTGTTGAAGAGCTGGGTGGTGAACGAAAATCCCAACGGCCAATGCGCACGCCGCGGCGAGGCCCGGCGCCCACAACCAATGTTTGCGCGAAGGACGCTCGATCCGCTCATAAATTTTTCGGCGTTGCGCGGCCAGAAACTCGCCCGGGATTTCGATACTCGCAACCGTGGCGGCCCGCTTCTCCTGCCATTCGTGCAAGCGCCGAGCGCAATCCGCGCACCCGCGCAAATGCGCATCGGCCTCGTTCCCCGCGATCCCATAAACTGCGTCCAGCAGCGCGTCTTCACTTAAATGTTCGTGCCCGCTCATGGTGCCTTCCCTCATATAAATCCCGCAAGTCCACGCGCAGCTTATTTACCGCGCGGAACATGTGGGCTTTTACCGTGCCCACATCCAGGCCCAGAATCTGTCCAATCTCTTCCAGGCTCATTTCTTCATAATGCCGCAGAGTGAACACCACGCGCTGCCGCTCGGAAAGCTGCGCCAGGGCCGCCGTCAGGCGCCTGTTGATCTGGCCGGCGAAATACCGGTCCTCTGATTCCGGAGCACGCGAAGCGGTCATCGACAAGATGGTCGCCTCGTCTTCCGGAGCCGGTCTTCGCCGCCAGATCTGCCACTTCTTCGAACGCAGCCGGTCCAGGCAGGTGTTTACGGCAATTTTCGACAGCCACCGCGTCGGGTCGTCCAGAACCCTACCGTCCACCCCGCGCTCTTCTTCTCGCAATAACGCTTGATAGGCTTTGAGAAAGACGTCTTGGGTCGCGGAATCGGCTTCGTCGGGGTCGTGGAGTAAGCGGCGGCACAGCGCATTCACGCGGCGCTGTTCCGACGTCATCCATGTGCCGAAATCCCGTAGCAAACCTGTATGAACCCGTCCGGCTACCAGAGGCTCGGCCACCAGCCTCATCATACTCTTCAGGACGGGAAAAACGTCGCGGGGATTACACCTTTCCGTAGGGACAGGCCCATGGCCTGTCAGCCGCGTTTATTGCGCCCCAAAAGCCGTCGCGTGCTGCGTAAGCAGCACCGGCTCTATCACTTGGGGAGCCGCCTTGGGCGTCACCGGCTTGGCCGGAGCAGCCTTCACTTCCTGGAGAAGTCTCGCGATCGCCAAAGGGGTCTCGACCGTCGGCAGCGCCACTGGAGTAAACAACGATTCCGCAGGCAGTTGCCTTGTTTCCAGGCCGTCTTCGATCAGCATCTCGCGCTCGATCCAATTGGAAAGCGGGATATTCCGGAAGAAAACCCGTTCCTGCATCACCATGGTTTTCTTCGAGCCATTCAGCGACTTGCTCTCGCGCACGTAGCTGCGTTCGTCGACGCGAATGTCGTGCATGAAGTCGTCAAGCGCCTGTCGCTTGCACGCCTCCTCCGTGGCCTTGACGCGCTCATCGAGAGTGACTTTGTGCGCGCTGATCATCGCCCGCGCTTCCGCCAGCGACTCGCGCTCCTTTGCCAGCGCCACTTCCATTCGCGCCTGCATCACGTAGTAGGACAACAATGCGCTCCCGCCCGCCACGAAAACCGGCAAGAACAGCCAAAGAAAAGCTTCCATTTGCATACGATAGTCCTGCTAAGGAACCTATCGGACGCGCATGGGAAAAAGGTTAGCGGCTTAAGGCAAGAACCTTAGGCGAAATAGGACAAATCCATTCCCCACGCGGCTATTTGGCTTGGGAACCCACCTTTTTCCCGCTGGCCAGAGCCGTAAGCAGGGCGAAGTCGAAGTGCATCAGGGCGCCGAACATTGCCGCCGTGCGGAAGCCGAATCCCGCCAAGAACCCTTCATGTTTGCTCAGCAGCGCGGCCGCCCCCAAAATACGGTCTGATCGATGGGTGGTATCGTTCGGAGCCGCCTCCGGCGCATGCCATGTCGCGCGGATCGCGGGATACATCTCCAGTTTGCGCCCGGCTTTACGGATTTTGATCGCCAGGTCGGCGTCGGCCCAGTATTCGCCGAAGCGTTGATCGAAGTAGTTCATTCCGGCAACGAACTGCTTGCGGACCAGCAGCGCCTCACGACCCGGATAAAGCATCGCGCACCGCTCCTGCGTCAGAGTCTCCTCGGGTATCGTTGTCCAGGCAAGTTCGCCACCCCCACGGACCTCCGCCAGCGACTGCCGATCCGGATAAGGACGCGTGCGCATCACCGGTTTGCCGTCTCCGTCCACCAACAAGGGACATGCGCCCGTGACACCGGTCTCCGCATCCAGCTTTTCAGCCAGGCGCGCGACCGTATCCGGCGCAACCTCCACGTCCGGCGAGAGCAGAAACAGGTACTCCGCCCGCGCCGTACGCGTCGCAATGTTCAGTGCCTTGGTCGCGCCAAAATTCTCCGGCAGCCGCTGCATCGTAATGCCGGGAAACTCTTCGGCAACTTCAGCGGTCGAATCGTCGCTCGCGCAATCGACCACTAGAATTTCCAATTGCTCGCGCTGTTCGGATCTTTCGAGAGCGGCAATCGCCAGCCGCAATTCCGCTGCTTGATTATGCGCGACGATGATCGCGGCGATTTTAGGGATCGTGACGGGCGCCGTAACGGCGTTAGCTGGGTTCATGCGAGTCGATCTGCGGCCTCATGCTAGCTTACCCTTTGCGGCCGCTTCCGTGAACCGATCCGGCTTGCCGCGACGTGCACGCCGCGCCATGTTACGCTAACGCAGAAAGGAAATACCTATGAATAAAACGATGCTTGTCAGTTTCGCGTTGTTCACTTTAGGGTCCTCGCTCGCGCTCGCCCAGGGGAAGCAAGCGCAACAGCCCATGAGTTTCTTCGTCACTAGTTCGGGTTCCGGCAAGGGAGCCGATCTCGGCGGCCTCGCCGGCGCCGATCAGCGTTGTCAGACGCTCGCCGCTGCAGCCGGCAGCACTTTCACTTGGCACGCCTACCTAAGCACTCAGGCCAAGGGCGGCCAGCCGGCCGTGAATGCACGCGACCGCATCGGCGAAGGCCCCTGGTTTAACGCCAAGGGGCAACGCGTGGCGCAGAATCTTTCCGACCTGCATGGCGACACTCTGGATCAGGCCCGCGTCGGCAATAGTCTCACAAGGGCGACCGTCCTCACGGAGAAGGGCGAACCGGTGAAGGGCTTCGGCGACACTCCCAACCAACACGACATGCTCACCGGCTCAACCCCCGACGGACGCGCCTTCACCGACGCGATGGATCACACCTGCAACAACTGGACCAGCAGCTCCGACGGTGGCGCCATGCTGGGGCACTTCGACCGCACCGGCGGCCCCAATACCTCGTGGAACGCCGCGCACCCCAGCCGCAACTGCAGCCAGGAAGGGCTGGTTAGCACCGGCGGCGCAGGACTGTTCTATTGCTTCGCGACCAACGCCCCGAAGCCATAAATCGGTCCCGGTGATTAGGGACACTTCACGGAGTGTCCCTGGTCTCCGGCGGACTCTACCTGATTTCGATTTTTAACTGAGCGTCAGAGTGATTGTGGCGCCAATCCCAATAGGCTTGCCGGTCTCTCTCGTTGAGCCGGTCAAAATCGTTGTATTTGCGATGTCGCTCCCCGAGCCACAGCCGATAGGCCTGATCCTCGTGGTTATTCCAGACATGCTCGTCATGATGTCTGGCATCCTGATAACGACGATTGTTCTCAGCTTCTCTGCGCTCCTCATTCCGATGGTCGTCTTGTGCCACTACCGCGACTGGCGCCAACAATGTCGCACTCAGAATACCGATACTGTAGAATCGCGTTAAGGTTTTCATGCCCGTTAGATCAAGCCCACCATTCACTTGTTTCATGCCACTTTTTCATGCCTTTAGGGGAGTCCGTCATTATTTCGTGTGTTGGGCGTCCGCGTTGGGATCATTGTGTTTAGCGTCGTTCCACCCATCACGAGCCTCGCGACCGGCTTTCTCGATCTTCTCTTCCGCTTCGCGCGCCAGTTGTTTGGCTTTCGCGGCCGCCTTGTAGGCGTCTTCCCCAGCTTGGTGAGCCACTCGGTCGGTCTTTTCTTCCCGCGCCCGGCGATCGTCAGTATTTGCAGGTCTGTCGCAAGCCGCGGTACCGATTAATAAAACCGCTTAACGTGATGAGATTTGGTATCCAGCGCATATTTACCTCATTCCCTTTTGGGAGGTGCAATCGGTATGCCACTTCAGCGCGGCATGAGGCCAGGCACAGAGAGGCCCCCTCGCTTCGCCATAATCCGTTCTATACTGAATACGGACTGTACACGGCGCCTTTCGCGTGGTGCGCGGTTCAAAGAGAACTCACCGCCTTGCCCCTGTGTGGCGTTGCGGCGCGTTCCAGTTAGCTCCCTTAACGTATGGATTCTAGAATCCGGGTGCTGGTGGCAAAACCCGGCCTCGACGGACATGATCGCGGCGCCAAGGTAATCGCCAGGGCGCTGCGCGATGCTGGCATGGAGGTGGTCTATACCGGACTCCGCCAAACGCCGGAGATGATCGTCAACGCCGCGCTTCAGGAAGATGTGCAGGTCATTGGCCTGTCCATTCTTTCCGGCGCGCACAACGCCATCGTGCCGCGCGTGATGGAGCTTCTGCAGCAGAAAAAGATGACCGATGTCGTGGTCATCGTAGGGGGCATCGTTCCGGATGAGGATGCCGCCGAACTCAAACGCCAAGGCGTAGGCGCCGTGTTTCAACCCGGCTCTTCGCTCCGGAATATTGTGGAATTCATCCGCGGCGCGGTGAAGCAGCCGGCATCGCTCACCTGAAGACAGAAGAACGCACCGCGTTAGCGAGTGCAGGAGTAAGAATGCAAGAAAAACTGAATATCGCGGTGTTTGTCGATTACGACAACATCGAGATTGGATTGAAATCCACGTTGCGGCGGGAATTTGACGTCTCGCTCGCCTTGGATGCGCTCAAGGAGCGCGGCGACATTGTCGCCAAATTCGCTTATGCCAACTGGGGACGCCAGGATGGCGCCACCCGGCAGATGGCCGAAAACGCCGTGCAAATGGTCCAGCGAATCCCCTCTCCGCGCGGAGATAAGAACGGAGCCGACATTAACCTTGCGCTCGATGCCTTGGAGATGGCTTTCACGCACACTCACGTGAATGCCTTCGCCATCGTCAGCGGTGATAGCGACTTCATCCCCCTGGTGAACAAGCTCAAGGAATACGGGAAGACGGTTTTCGTAGTCGGCGGCAAGGCGTTTACCTCGACGATTCTCCAGCAGAATTGCCACGAGTTCATCAGCTTTGAGTCGCTGCTGTCCGATACCTCGGTGCCTGCCAGCGTCGCCGCGCTCGAAGTACGCGCGATTCACCAGCAGCGCCCGCGCAACGATCGGCCGGAGCGTGGCGACCGTCAGCAAGGGGATCGCCCGCCGCAAGGAGATCGTCAGCAAGGCGACCGTGGTGGACGCCGCGAGCGTCCAGCCCCGCTCGATCTAGTGCAGGCCATGCCGTTGGTGGAGCGCGCTCTGCAGGTTCTGGAGCGCCGCGGTGTGCAACCGCAGTTGGGACTGCTGAAGTCCACCATGCTGCAGCTTGATTCCGCGTTCAACGAGCGCGCCTACGGCGGCTCTAGCTTTTCCGATTTTGTCGAGAAGCTCAAGCGCGCCGACTTGGTGAACGTCTCAGGCACCGGCGGGCGCTATGTCATCGAGCGCAAGGGATCGGCCTCGGCTGAGCATCCCTCACTTAAACACGAAGATCTGTTGCCGCCACTGCGCGACGTGCTGGAGAACCATCGTCTCGAGATTGAGAATGGGTGCCCGGTGGAAGATCTGGCCGGATGGTTCAAAATCGAGCAGCCCAACTTCGACGTGGCCGCCTACGGCTTCCAGCAGTTCACCGAGTTCCTGAATTACGCGCAGGACAAAACCGTGGTTCGCCTGGAACCGCACGAGGATCAAGGCACGGTGTTGGTGTATCTCGGCGCGGAATTCTATCCGCCTGCCGAACCGCCGAAGCCTGAACCGGTAGCCGCCGTCGAGGAAGAGATCGAGGAGGACGAGCCGCAGCCTTACGTCGAAGGCCAGCCGACCATCTTTGAGCCCAATCCGCCGCCGGCCAAGGCCAAGCGAGCGCCGGCACGCAAGCGCATCTCCAAGCCGGCGGCCGGCGGTGGTGGCGGGCAACGCCGTCCCGTGCGCCGCAAGAAGAC
>Ga0163162_10001008_pt1 | contig 26186 bp, 19 predicted proteins | sample S55metaG_FD_115310 | JGI IMG/M metagenome (GOLD analysis project Ga0163162, IMG submission 115310) | Switchgrass rhizosphere microbial communities from Kellogg Biological Station, Michigan, USA - S5-5 metaG | ecosystem: Host-associated > Plants > Roots > Rhizosphere > Soil | place: USA... | reverse complement strand
TTAACAGCTCGCTGTGGCTGCGAAGTATTGGAATTAAACATCATGACGCTTCATAATCAGGAGAACCTGATTGAAACCAAAATCCAGGAGCCTAAATTAAAAGCGGCAAACGCTTAATTACTCACGAAATAATATTCCGCTCACTTATATATTCGGAAAGATCAAAAAAGAACTCCTGTTTGTTATTGGTTACTCTATAGGTATTGTGATATTGTACGAGAACTTTCATGTTACCCGAATTTCTATTCCAGTTGCAGTACCCGCCTTATTAGGAACAATCATTTCCCTTCTATTGGCATTTCGCTCTAACCAGGCCTATGATAGATGGTGGGAAGCAAGGATTCTATGGGGTGCCATCGTTAACGATTCGAGAACTGTGTCGCGCCAGATCTTATCCTTCGTAGAAAACCCATATGGATTAGACGAAATTGAGGCATTTAAGGCCAGATTTATTAAAAGGCAAATCGCCTGGTGTTATGCCCTGAGTCAGGCATTGCGGGGTTTTAATCCACGAAAAGGCTTGGAAGAATACCTTTCAGCAGAAGAATTCGAGTTCATCAAGAAACGTAAGAATGTAACGGCAACTATATTGGAATTACACGCTATGGATTTAAAAAAGGCATTACTCGAAGGTTGGATCAATAAATACCAACAGATAGAAATAGACAAAACGATAACGGGCTTATGTAACCATATGGGCGGATCGGAAAGAATTAAAAATACCGTTTTCCCGGTAACCTATAGCAAATATATCAACATGTCTATCCATTTATTCATTGTATTGTTGCCTTTTGGGTTGATCGAATACTTCGGTTACATGGAAATTCCGTTGGTGGTTGCTATAGCAGCATTCTTTTTACTGGTAGAGAAAATGGCGGTTCATCTTCAGGATCCTTTTGAGAATAAGCCTACAGATACCCCAACTACAACCATCTGCAGAACTATTGAACGCGATCTTTGCCAGATGTTAAACGATAATAAAATTTACGAGGACAAGCCTCAAACCGAATTGGCTCAAGTGGGATCGTATTACATTTTGTAACCGCCACAAAAGCCTAAAGATAAGTCTCTTTACTGAGATGGTTAGTTAAGCGCAATGGCTTGCTCTTTGGATAAAGTGTGACCATTTGCCATAGTGTATAATATAAAGCCATTCAAACGTGAATGGCTTTTTTTGTTACCATTTGACGTACGATTAACCTGAGTTCGATTAATGTTTAAAATTTAATGTACTTTATTAGTTCGAATTGGCTAGCCTTTTCGTCATGCTGATCCGATAGGTATCGGATTTATTTTACAAGTGGAAGTAGTATTTTCAATTGTCTTGTAGTTACTACGTGGTCAGCATCTTTCGCTGTTAAAACCGACTTGCTATAAAGACCCTGAAACAAGTTCAGGGTAACGACCGTTCATGCAAAGCGTAAATGACCCGAATTAAAGCACATTATTAATCGAACTCAGGTTATTAGATAATATGAAAAATTCGATGCAGTTCAAGATGTAAAATCTTAAACCCCTATCACCTCTAACATCAGTTAGAAACAACTGACGCCGCCAGGAACAAAAAACCCTCCTCAAGTTTAACTTGAAGAGGGTTCGTATATTAAATTTCTCTTAAAGAATCTAATGCTTAAGCATCAATTTTAGCATATTTTGCATTACGCTCAATAAATTCTCTACGCGGAGCAACTTCATCGCCCATTAACATCGAGAAAGTATGATCACATTCTGCTGCACTTTCGATAGTAGCCTGTAATAAAGTACGTGTTGCAGGATTTAAAGTAGTTTCCCACAATTGTTCTGCATTCATCTCACCCAAACCTTTATAACGTTGAATATGCACACTGTCTTCTTTACCTGCACCTTTTAAACGTTGTACAGCAGCATCGCGTTGAACATCATTCCAGCAATATTCAAATTCTTTACCTTTTTTAACCTGATAAAGTGGCGGCGAAGCAATATAAACATAACCTGCTTCGATTAATGCCCGCATGTAACGGTAGAAGAAAGTTAAGATCAACGTAGTAATGTGCGAACCGTCGATATCCGCATCCGTCATGATTACAATCTTATGGTAACGCAGTTTGGTCATGTTTAATGCTTTATTATCCTCTGGCGTACCAATACTTACCCCAATAGCAGTAAACATGTTTTTGATCTCATCATTCTCGTAAATTTTGTGCTCCATCGCCTTTTCTACGTTCAAAATTTTACCTTTTAGGGGTAAAATTGCTTGAATATTACGATCTCGACCTTGTTTAGCAGTACCACCTGCCGAGTCACCCTCTACCAGGTAAATCTCACATCTTTCAGGATCACTATCAGAGCAATCAGCAAGTTTACCAGGTAAACCCGAACCGCCCATTACACTCTTACGCTGTACCATTTCGCGGGCTTTACGAGCCGCTGCACGGGCTGTAGCTGCTAAGATTACTTTATTGATAATCATCTTAGCTTCCTTCGGATTCTCTTCTAAGTAATTACCTAAAGCCTCTCCTACTGCAATATCAACAGATCCCATTACCTCACTGTTACCCAGTTTGGTTTTGGTTTGCCCTTCAAATTGAGGTTCCTGTACTTTTACCGAAACTACTGCGGTTAAACCTTCCCTAAAGTCATCACCGGTAATTTCCATTTTTACGTTCTTCAATAAACCTTCCTTATCGGCATAGTTTTTTAAAGTACGGGTTAAACCCCTGCGGAAACCAGCAATGTGTGTACCACCCTCGTGGGTATTGATATTATTTACATAAGAGTGAACATTTTCTGCATAACTGTCATTGTACTGGAAAGCCAGCTCAACCGGAACACCATTTTTAATCCCTTCAATGTAAATTGGCTCAGCCAAAATCGAAGTACGGGTATCATCTAAAAAAGCGACAAACTCTTTTAAACCACCTTCAGAATGGAATGTTTCTGAAAAGAAAGTACCATCCTCCAGTTTCTCACGCTCATCAGTTAGGGTTAATTTAATTCCCTTATTTAAGAAAGATAACTCACGCAAACGGCCAGCTAAAGTATCGTATTTGTATTCGGTAGTTTGGGTAAAAATGGTAGCATCCGGAGTGAACGTTACAATCGTACCACGTTTATCAGTAGTTCCAACCTCTTTAACATCATACTGTGGAACGCCAATTTTATACTCCTGCATCCAGATTTTACCTTCGCGGTGCACTTCTGCTTTTAAATCTGTAGACAAGGCGTTAACGCAACTTACCCCTACACCGTGCAAACCTCCGGATACTTTGTAGGTATCTTTATCAAATTTACCACCTGCGTGTAAAACCGTCATTACGATTTCAAGCGCAGATTTATTTTCTTTTGTGTTAATTCCTGTCGGAATACCACGACCATTATCTTCAACCCTGATGGAGTTGCCTTCTAAAATGCGAACATCAATGGTGTCTGCATGACCGGCTAAAGCCTCATCAATAGAGTTATCTACAACCTCATAAACCAAGTGGTGCAAACCTTTTACACCAGTATCACCTATATACATTGAAGGACGCTTACGCACCGCTTCTAAACCTTCTAAAACCTGTATATTATCTGCCGAATAATTTGACTTTAAATCCTGTTCTTCGCTCATATTTTAATTAAAAACAATAAGTATCAAAAATACGGAAATTTTGCCACTTAAACTAATATGTGGATAATTTTTGAGCTGTTAAGAGATTGACACAAAAGCCTCTCCAATTGGATTAAAAGGGGTTTGGAAAGCAAAACCCGCATTCCAATCCATGTCTCTTCCCGCTTTCCATTACAAGTCCCGCTGAAGAAGCGGGTGCTTTTCATTTCAATCGGGTTTAGGTGGACAAATTAATGCTAAATATGAACGGATTATTCACCAAACGTTCCTATGGAACGAAAAAACATTTGTTCTTCTACAGGCTATCATTGACATATTTAAACAAAAAAGGGTCGTCATTGCGAGGCACGAAGCAATCTTAAAGCGCAAGCTGGTAGCGATCGTTGTAAGATTGCTTCGTCGGCTGAAAAAGCCTTCTCGCAATGACGACCTTTTGCAACCTACCATTTGCCAAAAAAATCTTTCACTAATATTGATTTTATACTATAAATTATCCCTCAGAATGAAAATGGTTTTTGTTTTCTCCTTAACTAATCGCGTTATCTGTAGTAGCAATTCATAGATTAAAAAAGCATTTACGATTTCACCAAAGAACTGTGCCAATCAGACATTTTTTAAAATTAAAAATTGTCTGTCGCCTTGTACGAACGTTTGGTGTTTAAAAATTTGCCATTGCCGCCAAGCAGCCCCAAATAGTTGCACATTCCGCGCCACCTAAACCTGATGGAAGCGGGCATGCAATAAAGTAGACAGCAGGACAAGCAACCATTTGAAACACAGTCATTGCTTTTCAGGTCTATGCTATCCAGATTGAGCGACGCTTAGCGATGAGCAAATAAAGCGCTTTACGCCCCGCGCCAAACGCAAAAGTATCCTTGTAGCGCAATAGGCCTTTCTTTAAATTGCATATCAAAACTAATTTATATAAGTTTGCTAAAATTTATTAAACAAGAATGGAAAGAAGAACCTTTAAAACCTTTGGTTTACTTGCAACAGCAACTTTGATAACTGCTTTCTCTGCATGCCAGAACAAAGACACTAAAACTACTGAAACTAAAAAAACAGAGGGTACTACTGCACCGGTTTCTACAACCGAGAAAATTGTGTATGTAAACTCCGACTCGTTACTTACAAAATATGAATACTTCAAAGATCTTAAAGTGAAATTTGAAGGTAAAAGCAAAAGTGCTCAGGCAGACATGCAGGCTAAAGGTCAGGCCTTTCAAAGAGAGGTGGCACAATACCAACAATCGGCACAAACTTTATCAGCCGATCAACGTAAAAGTACTGAAGAGCGTTTAGCACGTAAACAACAAGAGTTACAAACTTACCAACAAAATGCTGGCGGAGCCTTACAGAATGAGCAAGCTGCTGAAAATGAAAAACTTTATGATAAAGTAGCGGATTACCTGAAAGGTTATGCAAAAGAAAAAGGTTATAAAATGGTATTAACTTACTCTAAAGGTAACAGTTCTATTTTATTTGCCGACGAAAGTTTAGATGTTACTTCTGAAGTAATTAAAGGCTTAAACGCAGAATACAGTAAAAAATAAACTTAAAGATATTTAAGTATGGATGCCCTGACAAAATCGGGGCATTTTTTTTGTGCTCTATTTTTAGATAAGCAGTGAGCTATTAACCCAAATAGAATAAACATGGAAAAACAACACCAGGAATATATGCAGATGGCCATTGACCTATCGGTACAGAATGTGAGCGAATGCATTGGCGGACCATTTGGTGCAGTAGTAGTAAAAGATGGTAAACTGATTGCCAAATCGGCCAACAAAGTAACCTCAACCAACGATCCAACGGCACATGCAGAGGTTTCGGCCATCAGACTGGCCTGTACCGAATTAAATACTTTCGATTTAAGCGGCTGTGTAATTTATACCAGTTGCGAACCTTGCCCCATGTGTTTAGGTGCCATTTATTGGGCAAAAATTGACACCATTTATTATGCAAATACCAAAGTCGATGCCGAAGATATTGGTTTTAGCGATAAATTCATTTATGAAGAGCTTGATAAGCCAATGAACAACAGAAGCCTGCCGGTAATCCAGCTGATGCGCGATGAAGCCTTAGCTGCTTTCAAACTATGGGAAACCTCGCCAATGCGGATAGAATATTAAAAGTAAAAGGCACTGATTTATCAGCATCTGTTACTTTAAATTGAGTGGTTTATTTACTTGTTTCTTTTGATACCTAGCTGCCTTAATTTTTCATTTTCAACAAAGCTATTTATGTTAAATTTTAAGGAATAATTATTGTAGGATAATGAGCATGACCTACGAACAAAAAATAAAGGGAGAACTGGATTTCTGGAAATTTAAAACTTTACAGAAACCATCTCTTTTAAATAAGGTAACCAATAAAGTTCAGAAGAAAATAAACAGCTACATACCTGATCGGGTTCATGATGCCATAACATCTGCCATAAAACAAATGGTTAAGGCGGTGCTATTTGGTTCAACTTTTACTACATCGAAACCCATTACCGATTTAACTTTGATGCACCGTGAAGCCTTAATTAAGCAAAAAATTGAAAATTATAAAAAAACCGGGGCTGCAGAAGGTGGAATTACAGGTGCAGGCGGTTTTTTAATGAGTCTGGCTGATTTCCCTTTATTACTGGGCATAAAAATGAAAATGCTTTTTGATATAGCCGCCGTTTACGGGTATGATGTTAAAGATTACCGCGAGCGTTTATACATTTTACACGTTTTTCAACTGGCCTTTTCAAGTAAAGAAGAAAGCCAGAGTGTTTTCATCAAAATGCAGGATTGGGATGATAAAGCGCATCAGTTACCGACTAATATTGATGAATTTGATTGGCTTACCTTCCAACAACAATACCGCGATTATATAGATTTAGCCAAACTTGCGCAGATGCTTCCTTTTGTAGGCGCAGCAGTTGGTGCCATTGCTAATTATAAACTGATCGAAAAATTGGGCAAAACAGCAATGATGAGTTATAGAATGAGGTATTTTAGTCTTCAGTCCGTAGTCTTGAGTCATGAGCCAGTCAGCGATTTCAGACTTAAGAAAGGAAGTTGACGGTTTTAATCTGAAGTTGGTAGTTATAAATCAAAAAGACTACAGACTTCGGACTCAAGACTGAGGACTAACTATTCCTCTTCAAACATCCCACCCAATAAATCATCTGTTTCACGACGATCTTTCTTCGTAGGTCGGCCGGTACCCCTATCTCTTTTTAGATTTGGCGCATGAAACATTGATTTAAAAGCATGGGTTTCTTCTACAGGCGTTAAATCTTTGTATTTGGTTAAGGCTGTCGGCGAATCTGTTCGGTTATAAGAAAGCGCTACAACTTCGATAATTTTCTTCTCAATCCCTTTTGATACCTGATAAACATCGCCAACTTTCACAATAGCCGAAGGTTTAATATTCTGCCCCTTAAGCTTTACTCTACCCGCTTTACAGGCATCTGTAGCCAGGCTCCTTGTTTTAAACAGCCTGATTGCCCATAAATATTTATCTATCCGAAGTTTTTCTGTCTCTGTCATCAAATACAAAAGTACGTAATTAGGTTAACTGTATAAACTGGTTAATTACTATGTTGGTTAATTGTATAAACTGGTTAACCGGTTAATTGTCGATACAGCTTTCAACAATTAAGCGATTTAAACAATTAACCAGTTGACCCAAGAACAAAACAATTTATGCAATAAACCCTTTAATAAACAAAAATTGATTTATTTTGCGTAAAATTTAAAAACATCATGTATTCAGATTTAAAGAAATTAATTGAAGCCGCTTGGGAAGACAGAACACTTTTACAATATAGCAACTATTGCGAAGCCATCGAAACCGTAATTCAAGGTTTGGACAAAGGCGAAATCCGCGTAGCTGAACCAGTTTTAAACTCTTGGGGCATTAATGAATGGGTAAAAAAGGCAGTAATTTTGTATTTCCCGATCCGCGAGATGAAGGAAATTAAAAGCGGTCCTTTTGTTTACCATGATAAAATGGAATTAAAAACCGATTACAAAACAACTGGTGTTCGTGTGGTACCTATGGCAAGTGCACGTTATGGTTCGTATTTGGCAAAAGGTGTAATCATGATGCCATCGTACGTAAACATTGGCGCTTATGTTGATGAAGGTACCATGGTTGATACCTGGGCTACTGTTGGCTCTTGTGCACAAATTGGTAAACGCGTTCACTTAAGTGGTGGTGTAGGTATTGGTGGTGTTTTAGAACCTGTACAAGCTGCTCCGGTTATTATCGAAGATGATGCCTTTTTAGGTTCAAGGGCTATTGTTGTAGAAGGTGTAAAAGTAGAAAGAGAAGCAGTTCTTGGTGCCAATGTAGTTTTAACAGCATCGACCAAAATTATTGATGTTACCGGCCCAACCCCTGTTGAATATAAAGGCATTGTTCCTGCACGTTCAGTTGTAATACCAGGTAGCTATACTAAAAAATTCCCTGCTGGCGAATTTCAGGTGCCTTGCGCTTTAATTATCGGTAAACGTAAAGAAAGCACAGATAAGAAAACTTCACTTAACGATGCGTTAAGAGAAAATAATGTAGCCGTTTAAAATGGTAAAAGGTGTAAGGTTTAGGGTGTAAGGTAACATCAAGACCTTGCACCTTATGCCTCAAACCTTAAACCTCTAATGAAAATAGGATACGATGGCAAGCGTGCTGCCAATAATTTAACTGGCTTAGGCAATTACAGCCGTTCTTTAATTGAGCACCTATCAGATCAGTTTCCTGAACACGAGTATTTGGTTTATGCCCCAAAGGTAAAATCGGCCAAACAGATAGATACTTTTTTTGAAAAAGACAATATCGAACTGAAGCTTCCCAACAACGGGGCTTTTTTATGGAGAACGTTAAATATTCTAAAAGATTTAACCCAGGATGGCTGTCAGATTTTTCATGGCCTCAGTCAAGAGATTCCGTTAGCCATACAGCATACCAGAATTAAATCAATTGTGACCATACATGACTTGATTTTTCTTCGCTATCCGCAGTATTACAAATTTATCGACCGGAAATTATATGAATGGAAAAGTAAATCTGCTTGCAAACGGGCCAATAAGATTATCGCGATCAGCCAAAAAACCAAGGAAGATATTATCGATTTATATGGAATTAACCCAGAAAAAATTGAAGTAATTTACCAAAGTTGTGATGATAGTTTTAAAACACCATTCCCTAAAGAAACTTTAAGCAGGATTAAGGCTACCTACAAACTGCCAGATAAATATATACTGAATGTTGGCACTATTGAAGAACGTAAAAATCTAACATTGGCTATCCAGGCGCTAAAAGAAGTAAACGATGAATACAAATTGGTAGTGATAGGTAAGCAAACTCCCTATTTTAAGAGTGTTGAGAAAGAAATAGAAAAGCTTGGCCTTAAAAACAGGATCTTATTCTTAAAAAACATTCCTTTTACCGATTTGCCTGGCATTTACCAAATGGCGAGTGTTTTTGTTTATCCTTCCTTTTACGAGGGGTTTGGCATCCCAGTTATTGAGGCTTTATATTCGGGCGTTCCGGTAGTTGCAGCAACGGGCTCGTGTCTGGAGGAAGCTGGTGGTCCTAATAGTCTATACATATCCCCAAAAGATGCTACCGGATTAGCAAAAGCAATTAATCAAATTTTGGAAAGTCCTCAACTACAAAAAGAAATGAAGGAAAAAGGGTTGGAATTTGTTCAAAAATTCAATAGTCCTATAGTTACGCAGCAATTAATGGATTGCTATCTGTCTCTTTAATCGTTGCATATTATATATTTTTTATGAGTGTCGTCACCCTGAATTTATTTCAGGGTCTTTCATGCTAAAAAGATGCTGACCACGAAGTAGCTATTAGGCCTTTAAAACAATAAAAACTGCTAATAAAATAAATTCAGCATGACGATCGCAGTAGGTAAAAGAGCTATTAAAAGCAATCATTATAACCCAATACTAATCGACTTGTGTTAACAAAAAAAGGGCTCGAATTATTTAAAATTCAAAAGCCCTTTTATAATATTAATTTTTACTACTTATTTAGCCGTAACACCATTTGATGGATATTGCGCCAATATTTCTTTTACGCCGGTATACAAACGTTGTTCTCTTTTATTAAAGTTATCAAGGTTAAAACCTGATCCCTGTCCGTGCCAGAATAAAATCTTTTTAGCCGGATCCAGAAAATCAATAACAATGGTACCGTCAATATACTGGTTCACGTAGGTTCCCCCACCCCAGAAAGGATTTCCCCAGCCACCACGCCAGCCCCATCCCCAGCCGCCATAATAACCTGGGCCATATACATCGGTTTTTTCGCGGGCAACCACTACCAAATTAACCAATAGATCTGGGCGATCTGATTTTGTAAAGCCTTTCGCATTCATTTCAGATTCAACCGCAGCCATTAACCTGCGCTTGTCTAAATTGTTGAGCTTAATTCTTGCGATACCTTTATCGTAAAAATTGTAAGTTTTATAACCGCTTAAATCAACATCTTTATCATAATCTGATGCGGTGCGGAGTGTTGTACATCCTGCTAATGCCAATACCACTGTAAAAAGCATTAATAATTTTTGTGCTGTTCTCATTTTGTGCGTTGTTGTATAAATAACCCGACATAAATATAACGATCTTGCATATCAAAATGGAAATCATTTAACATTTTTTTACAATCAGATTTTATCTATAAAACGATTTCTACTTGATTATGTTTTGACGTTATATCACTCAGACTAAATATTTTACAATAGGATTAAATGGATCAAATTAATAAATCGGAGGATATTCCGATAAGATCTGTTTAACAGCCAGATTTATCCTGTTTTCTCTATTCTCATAATCATCAAAATTAAAACCTGACCCTACCCCGTGCCACATAATTGCCTTGGTTTCAGGATTCAAAAAATCAATAATAATGGTGCCATTTTGATATGGCTTGCTAGAACTGAGGGGGCCAAATTGCGAATCTTTCCATTGATAGGATAATGAAGTTGCATCCCATTGATAACCGCCTCCACTATAACCCCAATCTGCCCTCGTATTCGTGATGCTCAAAATCGCTACATTAACTAAAAAATCTGGCTGAGCTGATTTAACAAAACCTTTTTTTGCCATAGCAATTTCAACTGCATTTAACATCCTGGGCTTGTCGAGATTGTTTAATTGCAAATGTTCAATTCCTTTTTCGTGATAAGCAAAGGATTTCAACCTAGAAAAATCTATTTTCTTATCGTAATCTGATGCGGTAAGCACAGAGATGCAACTGGTAAATGCCATTACAATAGTAACCAGCATACCCCATTTAAGTGTGTGTTTCATTTGATGTTTTATTTAATAACCTATTACTAAAATACTAGTTTATTGGATTAAAACCCATCAGTTGAAATAAATAAAAGATAAAGAATATGTTACGATCTTAAATATTCCTTTATTGATATGTATGTTTCATATAGAAATATCTGACACCAACATGAAATACACATTAAGATTATCTAAACTTCCTCTTAATAAATTAACTTTGCAAAATGCTAAAAGATGAGATTAACAAAGCTTTAGAAGTATTAAAATCAGGCGGGGTGATCCTCTATCCTACCGATACCATTTGGGGAATAGGCTGCGATGCCACAAATCCTGAAGCGGTAGATAAAGTGCTTAAAATAAAAAATCGTCCCGCTGAAAAGAGCTTAATTGTTTTATTGGATGTAGACAGCAAACTGCAGAGTTATGTTACTGAAATACCCGAAGTGGCTTACGACCTGATCGAATATGCAGAAAACCCACTTACCATCGTTTTTTCAGACGCCAAAAATCTGGCTCCAAATGTAATTAACGCAGATGGCAGTATAGGCATCAGAATTGTTAAACACGATTTCTGTACACCACTAATCCAACGTTTTAGAAAACCTATCGTTTCTACCTCAGCAAATTTAAGCGGACAACCTTCGCCAAAATTCTTTGACGACATTGATCATGAAATCATCCATGCTGTTGATTATGTGGTAGATTTTGACCAGGAAAATCGGACGAACAAAAAACCATCAACCATCATGAAACTTTCACCTGGTGGACAGTTTGAATTTATTCGAAAGTAAAGCCCAATACCTAAAGGGGCTTTGAATCTTTGATAGTCTTTACCGACCAAATGTTTTGCTTAATTTTGAACAAATAAACTACCCTTACATATGCAGTCTGATTTAAACGAAGGGAACCCCAAGTCCCTTTCAGGGGATTTAGGGGTACACCTACAAAATCCAATATTTAAAACCTTATCACAAATTGCCGATAAGAACAAAACCGAAGCATATGTAATCGGAGGATTTGTTCGCGATTTATTTTTAGATCGCCCTTCAAAAGATATTGATGTGGTTGTTGTGGGCAGCGGAATAGCATATGCTGAAACTGTTGGCAGAAAACTAAACGCAAAAGTGGCTGTTTTTAAAAATTTCGGCACAGCAAATATCAAATTTCAGGATTTAGAAATTGAGTTTGTAGGCGCCCGGAAAGAATCCTATCGTTCTGATTCGCGTAAACCCATTGTGGAAGACGGTACTTTAGCAGACGACCAGCTCCGGAGGGATTTTACCATCAATGCGCTAGCGATCAATTTAAATGCGGAACATTTTGGTGAATTGCTGGATCCGTTTGACGGGATTAAAGATCTCGAAAATAAGTTGATCCGTACGCCGCTTGATCCTGAAATTACCTTTTCTGATGATCCATTACGCATGATGCGGGCCATCCGTTTTGCTTCACAACTTAATTTCAACATAGATCAAGTCGCACTTAACGCGATAAAGGCACAAAAACAGCGTATCGCTATTGTGTCAAAAGAACGGATTACAGACGAGATGAATAAAATCATTCTCTCCAAAAAGCCCTCGATAGGCTTTAAATACCTTTTCGATACCGGATTATTACATCTCGTTTTTCCTCAGATGGCGCAGCTTTATGGCGTGGAAATTATTAAAGGAAAAGGACATAAAGACAATTTTTATCATACACTCGAAGTATTGGACAATATTTGTGCAGATACCGATGATTTATGGTTGCGCTGGGCGGCTATTTTACATGATATAGCCAAGCCTGCTACCAAACGCTTTGAAGAAGGCCACGGTTGGACATTCCACGGCCACGAAGATAGAGGGGCAAGAATGGTTCCGAAAATATTTGCACAACTAAAGCTTCCTTTAAACGAAAAGATGAAATATGTGCAAAAACTGGTTCAGCTTCATTTACGTCCAATTGTGCTGGCACAGGAAACCGTTACAGATTCTGCCGTAAGACGATTACTTTTTGATGCCGGGGAAGAAATTGAAAGCCTGATGTTACTATGCAATGCCGATGTAACCACCAAAAACGAATACAAAAAAACAAAATACAGAAACAACTTTGAACTGGTAAAACAAAAGCTCAGGGATGTTGAAGAACGTGATAAAATCAGAAACTGGCAACCTCCAATTACTGGTAACGATATTATGGAAACTTTTGGTCTGGAGGCAGGTAAAGAAGTGGGTATCATTAAAAACGCCATTCGCGAGGCCATATTGGAAGGTGAGATCACAAACGATTATCAGGAAGCGTTTAATTTTATGCTCAATCAGGCAAAACAAATGGGATTAAATCCTGTTAATAAATAATTTAATTGCCGTAACAATATGAATATGGTGCCTTTTAGGGCACATCATGTTTGTGGTAATTATAAATTAACTTTATTTTTACTGTTCCAAAATACAATAATGGCTATTTATAAATTTAGAATTACTTTTGAAGATTTTGATGATGTTGTGAGAGAGATCGACATTAAATCAAACCAAACATTTGAAGACCTCCATAAGGCTATTCACAGATCTACTGGTTATAATGCCGAGAAACCTTCTTCTTTTTATGTAAGTACTGATAATTGGCTAAAAGGCGATGAAATTGCTTATTTACCGAACGAACGTAAGAAAGACCGTGTAGTTTTAATGGAGAATTCCAAACTGAGCGGTTTTATTGAAGATCCACATCAAAAGTTTTACTATATCTATAATTTCGATCGCCCTTATGATTTCCATGTAGAACTGGTAAAAATCATACTGGATGCAGACCCTAATATCGAATATCCATTTTTAGCCAAAAGCACAGGTGAAGCGCCAAAAATAATGGAGCAAAATAGTCCACAAGCTGTTGACCCTAGAGGTGCGGCGGCGGCAGCCAGCGAATTTGATTTCTTAAATGAAATGAACTTTGTACCTGAAGATACCGACGAATTAGAAGCTATGGGCGAAATGGGGATCAACGAGAAAGAGCGGGACGAAGACGAAGAAAATGAAGAAGACGAATTTGGAGATGAATTTTCCGATGATGATCACTTCGAAGATGAGAGCCATAAAGACGACTATTAATCTCCTTTACCGTCATGCTGATCCTATAGCTATCGGATTTATTTCAGCATCTATTTTAATAAATAAAAACCTTGAGTCAGATATAAAGCATATCTGACTTTTTCTTTTAAGTAATTATGCCAGTAGCAGATCAACCGATTAAAAAAAACTTAATATCCATTGTTGGCCCTACAGCCATTGGCAAAACAGCCTTAGCTATCCAGCTGGCACAACATTTTGGCACAGAAATTATTTCTGCAGATTCCCGCCAGTTTTTTAAGGAAATGGCAATAGGCACTGCAAAACCCAATGCAGCAGAACTGGCTGCTGTTAAGCATCATTTTATAGATTCGCATACTGTAAAGGAATTATTCAGTACAGGTGATTTTGAGTTACAAGGTTTAAAAAAACTGGAAGAAATTTTCCAAAACCATGATCTCGCCATTATGGTAGGAGGCTCTGGATTATATGTAAATGCTTTAATAAATGGTTTAGATGAAATGCCCGATATCGATTTATCGATCAGGGAAAAATTAAATAAACAATATGAAGAAGAAGGCTTAGCTGTTATACAAAATCAACTGGCCGAATTAGACCCAGAGTATTTTGCAAAAGTAGATCAGCAAAATCCACAAAGAATGATCAGGGGTTTGGAGGTATATTTATCAACGGGTCAAAAACTTTCTTCAATGCTTTCCGCAACCAAAAAGGAAAGACCGTTTAACATCATCAAAATTGGGTTGAATACTGATAGGGCTATTCTCTATGATCGAATTAACAGCAGAGTTGATCAAATGATGGCTGATGGCTTAGTAGATGAAGTAAAATCGCTCATCTCATTTAGAAAATATAATGCGCTAAATACGGTAGGTTATAGTGAAATTTTCGTCTACCTGGACGGAAAATTAACTCTTGCAGATGCCGTAGCCGCGATCAAACAGAACACCCGTCGCTTTGCCAAGCGTCAGCTTACCTGGTTTAGAAAAGATGAGGAAATCAACTGGTTTGAACCTGATGAACGTACAGACATTATCCACTTTGTGACGAATAAAATAACCGGAAAATAAAAAAGGGGAGCATAAAAAATACTCCCCTTTTTCATAAATCTTTATATCTTATTTTGCATCTGGAAATTTCACTCCTCTATATTGCGTGGCATCAATAGTTGGAATAGTAGAACCATATTTTGCATTAATGGCATCAATAAATACATTGGCAATTACCGCGTTTCCTCTTGGCGTTAAATGAATCCCATCTAAAGAGAAGGCTCCGCCGGAAATAAATGCGGCATTGATGCCAATACCTTGTACCATTATACCAGCTTTTACCTGATTAAAATAAGCATAGGTATCTGCTATTGCTAAACCTTTACTGGTTGCGATAGATTTAATGCTGCTGTTATAACTATTTACATAATCTTTTACCTTAATCACCTCATCTTTATCCAGTACCCAGTTATTTGCGATTGGATTTAACGGATGTAAACCATAAGGAATAGTACCCTGACCAAATAAACCAGCCGATTGAAAAGGTAAACGGATTAAATCTTCATCAGTGGCTACCCTTACCGAACCTGTACCTGTTTGAATAAATACGGCCTGAGCGGCAGGATTAGCGGCCCTTGCAGCAGCAAGTAGTAGCGAAGGCTTAACGGTATTAAAATAAGGAATAGCCGTTACATCAGGAATGGTAGCTACAATACCTTTCTGACCACCAGCGGTTAAGGCATTTAACAAATTAGCATACAATGATGAAAAGGTTACTTTATCCGTTAATACTGTAGTTGGATCACCGGTAACAGTTACGGCACCATTTAAAGCATAACCCAATACATCGTTATTTCCCAACCAGATGGAGAAAAAAGTGTGATTTCTTCCCTGGATATATTGAAAATAATTGGTTTTGCCTACTTGCGCATCAGTTAATAAACGCTCAAAAAAAGGATTGGCGGCACTAAAAGTAAGTGTTGGATCGAAAGATAAATCGACACGCATACCAGGAATCCCTAAATTTTGAATTTCGCCTGAATACTTAAATAAACGACTATTGGTTGGTGTATCTCTCCAGCCATTACCTGCTACAGGAGTTAAAGTTGGGGCACCACCTACTAAAGCAGTAAGTGAAATATATCCCGAACCATTAGCTTGTGCGTCAGTAAAAAACGGAGAAGTAAAAGCTCCTCCCCCTACTGAAGTCATCTTCGCTGCAATTAAGTTTGGATAAGCAACTTTTTGTCCTTCCAAATATAAGCCACCGTCGGCATATCCTGAGGTTAAAGAGTTACCTATAGCAATGTACTTGCTGAAATTTGCTTGTCCTGCTGAGGTACCTGCGGGAGTTTCAATTTCTGGTTTGCAGGCCGCGGTAAAAAGAATGGCAGCAGCAACGAAACTATTTAATATATATTTTTTCATTTGTAATTTCTCCTACCATTTATAAGTTAACGAAATACCTGGTGCATAAACCAAAGTTTTAAAGGTACCATCCAGGCCGGTTTCTATATTCCGCTGTTTACGCGATTTAACATCCTCAAAAAAGAATGATGCATTTACTTCGAAATGACGGGTAGGCGTATAACCTAAACCGGCACTTAAAATATAACGATCAGCATCTGGAGCCTCCGGAGTTACATATCCATCCTGTACAGGTGAAAGTGCATACCCCACACCAGCTCTCAAAGCTAATTTTTCTGAAGCCTGGTGATTAATACCTAATTTAAAGGATGAACCATCCCGATAGTTACGTGCCGATTTGGTTTGTGATGATCCATTAACAGGCTGAGCATAATTAAAAGTTAAATCCTGGTAAATATGCCATTGTACCCAACTGGCATCAAACGCTAATGTAGTGCTTTGTGATAACGGAATGCCTATACCCAAGCTTGTTGTTGAAGGTAAGGGTAACTCTGCGTTAAAGGTATTTCCTGCAGGGAATGATGACCTCAGTGAATTTGGCACATCAAACTCGGCAGTACCATTGTCTAATTTCGTAATTACCTTCGATTTGTGAACTAATGCAAATGAAATATTGCTTAAGGTTTTAATGTATAAACCTGCATTCCATCCATAACCTTTTCCAGTTCCTTCTAAGGTAGCATGGCCAGAGCGGCCGTCGGGATAGTTTACCGGCAATGCCCTTTGAAGGTTTACCTCTCCATGATTGTATACAAAACCAGCACCTATACCAATACGATCGGTAATTTTTATACTTAAAGTGGGCTGGAAATAAATGGCTTTTAAATTTAATGAGGTTAGTGCATATCTGCCAGACCAGTCATTTCCCCAATCAACTAAACCTCCAAATGGGGTATAAACACCTAAGCCTAGTTTCCATTTATTAGATTTAGGGCCCCAAACTGCATAGAATTCGAAAGGAGGAGCAATTTTGTTCTTCACATTCTCCGTAACATTTGAACCTGTTTGTTTAAAGGCTGATTTAAATAATAATGGGTTTACTCCTGCTGAAACTGAGTTTTTCTCTAAGAAAGTTACTGCACCTGGATTATAAAATACAGAAGCTTCATCTAAAGCCAGTGCAGAACCCGCACCAGCCATACCAATTTGCTTCTGACCTTGTAAATTAACCTGGAAACCCTGCCCCAAAACCCAAAGTGGGGCAGAAAGTAATGCGCTCAATAAAATTTTTTTCATTTATAAATGGTTATATCACAAATATATACTATGCCAACATAACAAACAAACTTTTGTTCGTAAGAATTTTTATCCGTTTTAGGCTTGAGCAGTCGGTCCACCGAACCCCATCGGAAAAGGTGGTTCCTCTTGAGTTTTAATACGACCGTTTACGGCTTCGAATTTTTGAATATTATCTTCTAATGCTGATAATAAACGTTTTGCGTGTTCCGGGGTTAAAATAATCCTCGACTTTACCTTTGCTTTTGGAATACCCGGCATTACGCGGATAAAATCCAATACAAATTCTGTGTTGGAATGGGTAATAATAGCCAGGTTAGAAAAAATTCCTTCAGCAATTTCTTCTGATAATTCTATGTTTAATTGATTCTCGTTTTGTTGTTCTTCCATAATGGTTCAAAAATAAAAAATTCCGCTGCTTAATGGCGGAATTGAGAATATAATATTAGTACTTAATTAAATATTCTATTTTATCATAAAATTTACAATCCCTATCACTGATCCAATAATAGCTAAAAATTGAATTAACCCTACTACATATATTGTTTTTTGCATACTGGCTATATCTTCTTTTGTAGCTAAGATCTCACGTTTATTATCAAATTCAGATTTAACCCCGGCTTTTACAAAAGAAACCAACTGCTCTGCTTCTTGTTCGCCAAGCTTAGCTTTTAAAATCTGAAGAAGTTGAATTTCTGTAACACTCATGGTTTATTTTTAATTTATTAAAGTTACAAAATCTATTCCAAACAAAAAACTCCCTCGGTTTGAGGGAGTTTTTAAAAAAATATCAAAAATATTAAGCTTCTACTTCTTCTTGTTTCGAAGCTAATAATTTATCGTATTCTTCTTGAGAACCTACAATGATACGTTCGTAACCACGTACACCAGTACCTGAAGGAATTAAGTGACCAACGATCACATTTTCTTTCAAGCCTAACATATTATCGCGTTTACCTGCAATCGCTGCCTCATTTAATACTTTCGTAGTTTCCTGGAACGAAGCCGCAGAAATGAACGATTTAGTACCCAATGATGCACGTGTAATACCTTGTAAGATAGAACTTGCAGTTGCCGGTCTTGCATCTCTTACCGTGATCTGTTTTAAATCTTTACGCTTCAATTGAGAATTTTCGTCTCTTAATCTACGTAATGAAACAATCTGACCTGGTTTGAAATCTGTAGAATCACCTGCATCTTCAACCACTTTCTTGTCGTACATCGCATCGTTCTCGTCAGCAAAATCCCAACGGTCAACAGCATTGTTTTCTAAGAAAATAGTATCACCCGGATCTTCAATGTGAACTTTTTGCATCATCTGGTGAACAATTACCTCGAAGTGCTTATCGTTGATTTTCACACCTTGCAAACGGTAAACCTCTTGAATACCATTTACCAGGTATTCTTGAACCGCTGCAGGGCCTTTAATTGATAAGATATCAGCAGGAGAAATTGAACCATCAGATAATGGCATACCAGCTTTCACAAAGTCGTTATCCTGTACAAGGATGTGTTTCGACAATGGAACAAGGTATTTTTTAACTTCACCATCTTTAGATTCGATTGTGATTTCACGGTTACCACGTTTAACACCACCTAAAGTTACTACACCATCAATCTCAGTTACTACAGCTGGGTTAGATGGGTTACGTGCTTCAAATAATTCTGTTACACGAGGTAAACCACCCGTAATATCTCGGGTTTTACCAGTTGCACGAGGAATCTTGGCGATAATCTGACCCGTTTGGATAGCCTCACCTTCATCAACTGAAACGTGGGCACCTACTGGAATGTTATAACCTTTAATGAATTCACCTTTCTTATCAACGATCTGAACTGAAGGGTTTTTGGTTTTATCACGTGTATCGATAATTACTTTTTCACGGTGACCAGTTTGCTCATCTGATTCTTCACGGAAGGTTACACCTTCAATAATGGCATCAAATTGTGCTTTACCAGCAAATTCTGATAAGATAACCGCGTTGTACGGATCCCACGAACAAATCTTATCACCTTTTGAAAGTTTATCACCTTCTTTTACGAACAAGAATGCACCGTAAGGAATGTTGTTGGTTACAATAACACGTCCGGTTCCTGGCTCAACAATTCTAAACTCACCTGAACGGCCTAATACAACCTGTACAGTACCATCTTCTGTTTGTGTATCAACAGTTCGGATATTTTCGAATTCGATAACACCATCAAACTTAGCAACGATGTTAGATTCTGCAGCAATGTTTGATGCAGTACCACCCACGTGGAAAGTACGAAGTGTTAACTGTGTACCCGGCTCACCGATTGACTGTGCTGCAATTACACCAACTGCCTCACCTCTTTGAACACGTTTACCAGATGCTAAGTTACGGCCATAACATAATGCACAAACACCACGTTTAGATTCGCAAGTTAATACTGAACGGATCTCGATACCCTCTAGTGGAGATTCTTCGATCAATTTAGCTACATCTTCGTTAATATCTTCACCCGCACCTACTAATAATGTATTATCCAAAGGATTGTACACATCATGTAATGAAGTACGGCCTAAAATCCTGTCGTATAATGGCTCAACGATATCTTCCTGATCTTTTAAAGCGGTAGTATACATACCTCTTAAAGTACCACAATCGTTATCGTTAACAATCATATCCTGTGCCACATCATGTAAACGACGGGTTAAGTAACCCGCATCCGCCGTTTTTAACGCCGTATCCGCCAAACCTTTACGCGCACCGTGAGTAGAGATAAAGTACTCTAATACCGATAAACCTTCTTTAAAGTTTGATAAGATCGGGTTTTCGATGATATCACCACCTGAACCTGATTTTTGAGGTTTCGCCATCAAACCACGCATTCCGCAAAGCTGACGAATCTGCTCTTTAGATCCACGTGCACCTGAATCAAGCATCATGTAAACTGAGTTAAAACCTTGGTTATCTGACGATAACTGGGTCATAACGAAAGTAGTTAACCTGTTGTTGATACGGGTCCAGATATCGATAATCTGGTTGTAACGCTCGTTGTTGGTAATGAAACCCATGTTATAGTTGTTTCTTACCTCTTCAACCTCAGCTGCTGCCTGTTCTAATAAAGTATGTTTCTCTACCGGAATGTTTACGTCTTGTAAGTTGAACGATAAACCTCCCTGGAATGCCATTTTGAAACCTAATTCTTTGATATCATCTAAGAATTGAGAAGCACGGGCCATACCAGTCATTTTCACTACTTCACCAATAATATCTCTTAAAGATTTTTTGGTTAATAATTCATTGATATAACCAACTTCTTCCGGAACCATTTGGTTGAACAATACTCTACCTACAGTAGTTTCAGTCAATTTATTAACGATAGAACCGTCAGCTTGTTTAACATTTACCCTTACTTTGATAAATGCGTGCAAGTCTAATTCTTTCTCGTTATAAGCAATAATAACTTCTTCTGGAGAATAGAAAGCAGAATCTTGTCCTTTAACCACTCTAGTTTCATCTGTTCTACGGCCTTTAGTAATATAATAAAGACCCAAAACCATATCCTGAGAAGGTACAGTAATCGGTGTACCATTTGCAGGGTTTAAGATGTTGTGTGCAGCCAACATTAATACCTGGGCTTCCAAAATTGCTGCGTTACCTAACGGTAAGTGCACAGCCATCTGGTCACCATCAAAATCGGCATTGAATGCAGTACAAACTAATGGGTGTAACTGGATCGCTTTTCCTTCAATTAATTTTGGCTGGAAAGCCTGAATACCTAGCCTGTGTAACGTAGGTGCACGGTTTAATAATACCGGGTGACCTTTTAATACATTTTCTAAAATATCCCAAACTAATGGATCTTTTCTATCAACGATTTTCTTAGCAGATTTAACTGTTTTTACAACCCCACGCTCAATCATCTTACGAATAATGAACGGTTTGTAAAGCTCAGCAGCCATATCTTTAGGAATACCACACTCGTGTAATTTAAGGCTAGGCCCTACAACAATTACCGAACGAGCTGAATAATCCACACGTTTACCTAATAAGTTCTGACGGAAACGACCTTGTTTACCTTTCAGGATATCTGAAAGTGATTTCAAAGCACGGTTACCTTCAGTTTTTACTGCGTTAACTTTACGTGAGTTATCGAATAACGAATCCACAGCTTCCTGCAACATACGTTTTTCGTTACGTAAAATTACCTCTGGCGCTTTAATCTCGATCAAACGTTTTAAACGGTTGTTACGGATAATTACACGACGGTATAAATCATTTAAATCTGAAGTAGCAAAACGGCCACCTTCTAATGGAACCAACGGACGTAATTCTGGTGGAATAACCGGAACGATTTTAACAATCATCCATTCAGGACGACTCTCGATACGGGTATTGGCACCACGGAAAGCTTCAACAACCTGAAGACGTTTTAAAGCCTCATTTTTACGTTGTTGAGAAGTTTCGTTAGCTGCTTGGTGACGTAAATCGTAAGATAAAGTATCTAAATCAATACGTTTCAATAAATCTTCTAATGCTTCAGCACCCATTTTGGCGATGAATTTATTAGGATCTTTATCGTCTAAGTATTGGTTTTCTTTAGGTAATTTATCTAAGATATCTAAATATTCTTCTTCAGTTAAGAAGTCCATGTAGTTGATACCTTCATCGGCCATTAAGCCTGATTGAATAACTACATAACGCTCGTAATAGATAATTAAATCTAATTTTTTAGTAGGTAAACCTAATAAATAACCGATTTTGTTTGGTAATGAACGGAAATACCAGATGTGTGCAACAGGAACCACCAAAGCGATGTGCCCCATACGCTCACGACGTACTTTCTTTTCTGTTACTTCAACACCACAACGATCACAAACAATACCCTTGTAACGGATACGTTTGTATTTACCGCAATGACATTCGTAATCTTTTACCGGACCAAAAATACGCTCACAGAACAAACCATCACGCTCAGGTTTGTAAGTACGGTAGTTAATGGTTTCTGGTTTCAACACCTCACCGCTTGAACGTTCCAAAATAATTTCCGGAGACGATAAGCTAATCGTGATTGATGTGAAATTGCTTTTTAATTTATTATCCTTTTTGTAAGACATACTTATGTAAGGTTAAAGCGGAAAGCTTAAAGACCAAAGCTGCTTTTAGCTTTAGTCTTTAGTCTTTCAGCTTAATTAATCTAATGTAATATCTAAACCTAATCCACGTAACTCATGTACCAATACGTTGAATGATTCTGGTACACCTGGTGTTGGTAGGTTTTCACCTTTAACGATGGCTTCGTAAGTTTTAGCTCTTCCGATTACATCATCCGACTTAACGGTTAAGATCTCCTGAAGAATATTAGCTGCACCGAATGCCTCTAATGCCCAAACCTCCATCTCACCAAAACGCTGACCACCGAACTGGGCTTTACCACCCAATGGTTGTTGTGTAATTAATGAGTATGGTCCGATTGAACGGGCGTGCATCTTATCATCAACCATGTGACCTAATTTCAACATGTAGATAATACCTACAGTTGTGGTCTGATCGAAACGCTCACCTGTTAAACCATTGTATAAGTAGGTTTTTCCTGAAGCAGGAACTCCTGCTTTAGCGATCCATTCTTCCACCTCATCATGCGTAGCACCATCAAAAATCGGAGTAGCAAATTTAACACCCAATTCTTTACCGGCCCATGCCAATACGGTTTCGTAGATCTGACCAAGGTTCATACGTGAAGGTACACCCAGTGGGTTCAACACGATATCAACCGGGCTACCATCAGCTAAGAAAGGCATATCTTCATCACGTACAATACGTGCAACAATACCTTTGTTACCGTGGCGACCCGCCATTTTATCACCTACTTTTAATTTACGTTTTTTAGCTACATAAACTTTTGCCATCTGTACGATTCCTGAAGGAAGCTCATCACCTACACTGATCGCGAATTTATCACGTTTGTAAGCACCAAGTTCTTCGTTAACACGGATACCGTAGTTGTGAAGCAACATTTTAATCAGCTCGTTTTTATCATCATCAGTAGTCCATTTGTTAGGGCTAATGTGGTTATAATCAAGCTCTGCTAAAATTTTCTGAGTAAACTTAGCGCCTTTAGCAACCAATAATTCTTTGTAAATGTTAAATACACCCTGAGATGTCTTTCCGTTTACGATCGTGAATAATTTGTCAACTAATTCTGCTTTTAATTTCTCAGTGATATTGTTATATCCTTTGTCTAATTTCTCAATTGCCGATTTTTCCTCAGCTTTTGTAGTTTTCTTAGCACGGCTGAATAATTTAGTATCAATTACCACACCCTGGATAGAAGGAGGAGTTTTTAAAGATGCATCTTTAACATCACCTGCTTTATCACCAAAAATTGCGCGTAGTAATTTCTCTTCCGGTGAAGGATCAGATTCTCCTTTAGGAGTGATCTTACCAATTAGAATATCACCTTCTTTTACATCAGCACCAATACGGATAATACCGTTTTCATCAAGGTCTTTAGTAGCCTCTTCAGAAACGTTCGGGATATCTGGTGTTAATTCCTCTTCTCCACGTTTAGTATCACGTACTTCTAATTCAAACTCTTCAATATGCAATGAAGTGAAAACGTCATCACGAACAATACGCTCGTTGATTACAATCGCATCCTCAAAGTTGAAACCTTGCCATGGCATGAACGCCACTTTTAAGTTTCTTCCTAATGCCAATTCACCATTTTCAGTTGCATAACCTTCGCAAAGTACTTGTCCTTTAGTTACTTTCTGACCTTTCTTAACGATTGGTTTTAAGTTGATACAAGTATTCTGGTTGGTTTTTTTGAATTTAATTAAACGATAAGTTTTGCTATCACCTTCAAATGAAACCAAACGATCATCTTCGTTACGCTCATATTTAATGGTGATTTCGTTAGCATCAACATATTCTACAACACCGTCACCTTCTGCATTGATCAAAGTTCTTGAGTCACGTGCCACGCGACCTTCCAAACCTGTACCAACAATTGGTGCTTCAGGACGTAACAATGGTACGGCCTGGCGTTGCATGTTCGATCCCATCAAAGCCCTGTTCGCATCATCATGTTCCAAGAACGGAATTAACGAAGCAGCAATTGAAGTAATCTGGTTAGGTGCAACGTCCATCAAGTCTAATTTCTCAGGCTCAATAATCGGGAAGTCACCCTCGTAACGTGCTTTAACACGTGGCGTGGTAAAGTTACCTTTATCATCATACTCTGCATTTGCCTGAGCGATGGTTTTACCATCTTCATCTTCTGCAGATAAATAAATAACGTCTGAATCTACAACTACTTTACCATCTTCAACACGTTTGTATGGTGTTTCAATGAAACCTAAATTGTTGATTTTTGCATGCACACAAAGTGATGAAATCAAACCAATGTTTGGTCCCTCTGGAGTTTCAATCGTACATAAACGACCATAGTGGGTATAGTGAACGTCACGTACCTCGAAACCGGCACGCTCACGCGATAAACCACCTGGACCTAGGGCCGATAAACGGCGTTTGTGCGTAATCTCTGCCAATGGATTGGTTTGATCCATGAACTGAGATAACTGATTGGTACCAAAGAAAGAGTTGATCACAGATGATAACGTACGGGCGTTAATCAAATCAGTTGGTGTAAACACCTCGTTATCGCGAATGTTCATACGCTCACGGATGGTCCTGGCCATACGGGCCAAACCAACGCCAAATTGTGCGTACAATTGCTCACCTACCGTACGTACACGACGGTTAGACAAGTGATCGATATCATCTACCTCTTCTTTTGAGTTGATCAATTTGATCAGGTATTTCACAATTGCAATAATATCTGCTTTTGTTAATACTTTAACCTCATCAGGGGTATTCATTTTTAATTTACGGTTGATGCGGTAACGACCAACATCTCCTAAATCGTAACGTTTATCTGAAAAGAATAAACGATCAATGATACCACGGGCTGTTTCCTCATCAGGTGGTTCTGCGTTACGCAAAGCACGATAGATGTTTTCTACAGCTTCTTTTTCTGAGTTTGATGTATCTTTCTGTAATGTATTATATATAATGGTATAATCCGCCTGACTTGCGCCATCTTCTTTTGATAAGATGATGCTTTTTACGCCAGCTTCGATAACCATATCAATGTGTTCGTCTTCTAAAACGGTTTCTCTTTCAAGAATCACTTCATTACGGTCGATAGAAACTACTTCACCAGTATCTTCATCAACAAAATCTTCAACCCATTTTTTCAATACCCTTGCCGCCAGTTTACGACCGATATATTTCTTCAAACCAGATTTACTAACTTTTACTTCGTCAGCAAGATCAAAAAGTTCCAAGATATCTTTATCAGAATCGTAACCGATAGCACGTAATAAAGTGGTAACCGGGAATTTTTTCTTACGATCGATATATGCATACATCACGTTATTAACGTCTGTAGCAAACTCGATCCATGAACCTTTGAAAGGAATTACACGGGCAGAATACAATTTGGTTCCGTTAGTGTGACGGCTTTGGCCGAAGAACACGCCTGGAGAACGGTGTAATTGCGAAACGATAACACGTTCTGCACCGTTGATAACAAATGTACCTTTTGGTGTCATATACGGGAT
>Ga0163162_10001007_pt1 | contig 26190 bp, 25 predicted proteins | sample S55metaG_FD_115310 | JGI IMG/M metagenome (GOLD analysis project Ga0163162, IMG submission 115310) | Switchgrass rhizosphere microbial communities from Kellogg Biological Station, Michigan, USA - S5-5 metaG | ecosystem: Host-associated > Plants > Roots > Rhizosphere > Soil | place: USA... | reverse complement strand
TCCGTACGGAGAAGGCTGGATGATCAAAATGACTGTGCAAGATCCGGCGGACCTGGACAAGCTGATGGATGCAGCAGCTTACGGCAACATCGTGCATTGAACCTTATTTTCCTTATATTAGAGTATCCATCCATATAAAACCTTGGGAATACCAAAAATCTATAATACTGAGCAGGAGTTAGTGCTGGCCTTAAAACAGCGAGAAAACCAGGCTTTCAGTACTTTATACGACAATTACGCAGGCGCGCTCTATAGTATTATTAAACAGATCATTACAGATAATAATGAATTAGCCAGCGATGTTTTGCAGGAGGTATTTATCAATATTTACAGGAAGATCGATACGTATGACCAGACAAAGGGCCGTCTGTTTACCTGGATGCTGAATATTGCCAGGAATGCTTCCATTGACATGCTACGGTCTAAAAGTTACCAGAATTCTCAGAAAAACCAGGAACTCCCGGACAACGTATATAAGAGTACAGCCAACCAGTCCACACAACTGAACGTAGATAATATCGGCTTGAAAAAGGTGCTGGAAAAGCTGAAGCCAGAGCATCGGGTATTGATGGAACTTGCTTACTTTAAAGGTTTTACACATGAGGAAATAGCGGAAATGATGAGTATTCCACTAGGAACTGTAAAAACCAGGATCAGAAATGCGTTGTTACAATTAAGAGAATACCTACAGTAAATTGAATATACAACAGTACATAGAAAGTGGCATAATCGAGACTTATGTATTAGGTCTGGCCAGTCCGTCAGAAAGTGCTGAATTCGAGCAATTGTGTGCTCAATATCCCGAATTAGTAGCAGCCCGTACCAAATTTGAAGAAGGGCTTGAAAAGCATGCGCTGGCCAATGCCGAGCAGCTTTCAACGGGGGTTAAGGTGAAGGTTTTAGAAGCTATCGAGGACACGGCCTCAGCAGGCGCCGGCGAAAGAGTTTCTTTAAATCCACCTAAAATAGTCACCATGCAAAATGAAAGCAAAAAAGGTTCTTCCGGCTGGCTGCGTTTCGTAGCCGCTGCATCTGTCGTATTGCTTATTGGACTGGCCTGGTTCAGCTACCAGTTCTACTCCCAGAACTCCGAGCTGCAACGCTCCAACACCGCCCTACAGGAAAAGCTGAATTCAACCCAAGGTACGCTGGACAAGATCGTCCAGGAACAAAGCATTGTAAAAGACCCCAACACCACGGTCGTCAATATGGTAGGTACAAAGGTGGCTCCCAGATCCTCCGCCAATGTTTATTGGGATTCCACCAATTCCAATGTATACCTGGTGGTGAAGAATATGCCCAAGCTGCCTTCTGACAAACAGTACCAGTTGTGGGCCCTGATCGACGGCGAGAAACAACCCAAGGACCTGGGTGTATTCGATGCGAAGGATGATAAGATCATCCTGAAAATGAAGGATACCAAGAAAGCCCAGGCATTTGCCATCACCATCGAGAAGACAGGTGGAAGTCCTTCACCTACGCTGGACAGTATGCAGGCGCTGGGGAAGACCTTGCAAAGTCAATAGGGACGGGGGCTGCGGGAAAAAAACTCTACACTGGGTAGAAAAAAAAGCCCCACAATATGTTATTTTATAATAAAGAGATCGTCCAAAATTTTTATGTTTGGCGGTCTCTTTTTACTTTAGCGGACACCGCTACATGAATCAATTTCTGAAAAAATATCTGGGGTCTGTATATCTTCCTATTCTTTGGACACTGATCATCGCTTTTCTGCTATCCATCCCCGGGACTATGCTGCCCAATGAGTCTCATTTCTCCATTCCTCAATTCGACAAATTAGTGCATATCTCTTTGTTCGGGGGGTTTGTGCTGAGCTGGAACTTTTATCTCAGCAGAAGGTCTTTGTCTTCTCTTCAATTGCTGCGATGGTTCTTCTTCATATTCATATTGGGAAATTCATTCGGCATTGGAATGGAATTCGTGCAGAAGTATTTTATCCCATTCAGGGACTTTGATACGGAAGATATTATTGCCGATATGATCGGGGCAGGGTTGGGGTATGGGGTGTCGAATGTTCTCTTCATTGGTTACAAACGTTGATTTGACGGTTTATTTAGGGGGACCTAACGGTCTCCAAGGTTTCCTTTTCGGACCTAACGGTCCTTCAGGGTTTATTTTTTTGCCGATGGCAAAAAAATAAACCCCTGTAGAAACAGGGGTCGTAACCAAAACTAACTGCTTATGAGAAAATTGACTGCTTTATGTGAGTCAAATAGAAAAGACTAACTTATGAACTATATAACGCAAAACAGGTGCCAATATTACTTATCCATTTCTCTTCATTTTCACCTGCCCTGTAAAATTACGTTGCAAATTGATGTTTCGTAATTTATCCAAAGAGTAATAACATTTATTTAGCATTCACTCTCTTAAGATACGTAATCTTATGGTTTATAGCAAGATTTTAGCTGCTTTTTTAAAGAACTTCTACTATATAAAGACGCAAAATCGGAGAAAAGGTTTACAGGCCAAGCGTTAAAAGATCCTAAAAAATGGGAAATATACCACTAACTACCCAGAACCGTGAGGGTGGCGCGCGTGGTTTTAATGCCGTTTTAATTTGATGGGGCCGGAGGCGCTAATTCTGCCGGGCCATCTTCTCGGCATTCTCCGCAAATTGAAGCGCGTCGAGAAATTCCTGGATATTTCCATTCAGGACGTCGTCCAGGTTATAGACGGTGAGGCCGATGCGATGGTCCGTCACTCGGCCCTGTGGGAAATTGTAGGTCCGGATCTTGGCGCTGCGGTCTCCTGTGCTGACGAGGCTTTTCCGGTGACGGGAAATTTCTTCTTCCTGTTTGCGTACCTGTTCTTCGTATAATTTGGTGCGCAGCATCTGCATGGCCTTTTCCCTGTTGCCCAGCTGGCTGCGTTCCGTCTGGCAGACCACGACCACGCCTGTGGGAATATGTGTAAGAAAGACCTTTGTTTCCACCTTATTTACATTCTGGCCGCCGGCGCCGCCACTGCGGGCTGTCTCCATCTTCACGTCGCTTTCCTTCAATTCGAAATCCACTTCTTCCGCCTCGGGCATTACGGCTACCGTAGCCGCACTTGTATGTACGCGCCCGCTGGTCTCCGTATCCGGCACCCTTTGAACGCGATGAACACCGCTCTCGAATTTAAGCGTACCGTACACATCATCACCGACCACTTCCACCTGCACTTCCTTGTACCCACCCACGGTGCCTTCGCTCTCGCTGAGGATCGCGGTCTTCCAACCTCTCCGTTCGCAATACTTTATGTACATGCGAAGGAGGTCGCCTGCGAACAAGCTGGCTTCATCTCCGCCCGTACCGGCCCTGATCTCCAGGATAGCATTCTTTTCGTCCTGCGGGTCTTTGGGGATCAGCATCTGACGAACAAAAGCCTCCATCTTCTCCTTTCTTTCCTCCAGGCCTGATGCTTCGGCTTTGGCCAGGTCCCGCAGTTCGGCGTCGTCACCGTTCAAGGCCTCTTTATTGAAGTCAATGGTATCCAACAGGTCCTTATATTCCTTATAAGCCTGAACGATCTTTTCCAGGTTACGATACTCTTTGCTTATCTCTCTGAACTTCCGGTTGTCGCTGACGATCTCCGGATTGCTCAGGGCTACTCCCAGATCTTCAAATCTCGCCTTTATGGCTTCTAACTTATCTAACATACTTTTTGCTACTTTTAGGATCCCTCTAGATTGAGTACAATTGTACCTAATCGGGCCTGCAAACCTACATCAAAATGCGAAAATTCAGCGCGAACTATTTATTTACAGGCCGGGAAATGGCACCCGAAGGGACAGTATTGATAACCAGCGACGACGGAACGGTGGAAACCATCCTTCCGGCGGCAGATGCGGGTGAAGGCGTGGAAACGCTTCCGGGACTGCTCACGCCGGGATTTGTCAACTGCCACTGTCACCTGGAGCTGTCGCATATGAAGGGTCTTCTGCCGGAAAAAACGGGAATGGTGGACTTTTTGCTGAGCGTGATCCGGGGAAGGGGTGCTGCGGCAGCCCAGGAAGAGGAAGTCTCCCGGATACTGGCTGCTATTGCTGAGGCGGAGGGATCCATGCTGCAAAACGGCATTGTCGCCGTAGGGGATATTTGTAACACCAGCCACACGCTTAGCCAAAAGGCGGAAGGACGACTGTATTATCACAATTTTATCGAGACCATGGGGTTCATTGAACAGACGGCTCCCGACCGCTTTGAGGCTGCCCTAAAGCTGTTCCTGGAATTTGCGGAGGCCTATGCAATGCCGATCGTTTCAAATTCGCTGGCGCCACATGCGCCCTATTCTGTCTCGCCCCGTCTTTTTGGGCTGATCGCCAATTTTCCCGGCAACCAGCTGATCACGATCCATAACCAGGAAAGCGAGGTGGAGAACGTTTTCTGTCAAACGGGTCAGGGAGATTTTCTCCGGTTGTACCAGGCGCTGGGATTGGATATTTCCTTCTTTAACGGCTCAGGGCAAAGAAGCATGGCGGGCTATCTGCCTCATTTCTACCGTAATCAGACCCTGCTGCTCGTACACAATGTGGATACCCGGGAAGAGGATCTGGCATGGAAAGGCGGGCCCAACCTCTGTTTTTGCCTTTGCCCGAATGCTAATCTTTATATTGGCGGACAGTTGCCGGACGTGGACCTGCTGATGCGCAATAACTGTATGATCGTTTTGGGCACGGACAGCCTGGCATCCAATCACCAGTTGGATATCCTGGAGGAGATGAAAACGCTGCAGCGGTATTTCCCCGCCTTGCCGACTGCAACATTACTGCAGTGGGCGACATTCAATGGGGCGGAGGCCCTGCAATTGGATGGGGTGCTTGGAGCGTTTGCCCCGGGCAAGCAGCCGGGATTGGTATTGATCAGTAATATGGCCGATGGAAAATTTACGAAGGGTTCGAAGGCGCGGCGCCTTATCTAGGCACTGATGATCGTTTGCAATACGGCCAGTGTCCTCATTTCACCGAAGTCCGGGATGTGCAGGGCATAAAAGGTCCGATAGGCCTGTAGCAAATGGCGCCGGGTATCCTGGTTGAGCAGTAGTTGGCTGAGCTCGGCGGGCTGTCTCACCCGCAGCAGCTGGGATGTGGTATAGGCGTAGCCGCCTTCCAGGTAGTGTTGGTGAGTTGGGTGTTCCGTTACGAATGTCCCTTCCTGCAGGTCCAGTATTGAGCTGCGTTCCGACCAGGTATCTTCAATGCGGAAGCCGAAAAAACCTGCCAGGTGGAGGGTGAAAAACAACGGGAAATTAGCCAGAACAGGGCCTTGCGCCTCGTCAAGGTGAATGAAGGCGTCCTCGATGAAATAAAAGAGGTCTGCATTTGGTTCCGGCTGCTTGAGGCATTTCTGCAAGAGCTCCACCATAAATAAAGCGACTGAATTTTTTATCACGTCGAAGAACAAGTGCTTATACAGGTATCCCCATTTGAACTCTTTTATCCGCTGCAGGTGTTTCAGCTCATTATGGTAGACGACGAGGTCGAGCATGGCGGCGGATTGAAAGAGGTTGGCTTTACCCGGCCCTTTCTTTGTGGAAGTCCGCACACCGTTGACCAGATAGGATTGCACACCGAAAAGTTCCGTATAGACGGTGACGATGAGGCTTGTCTCCCCATACTTCACCGTTCTGAATACCATTCCTTTTGTTTTATGCAGCTCCATTTCGTTTGTTATTTACCGATGAAAACGATCTTTGCCGATGACTTTTCATGCCGGCTCTCATCGGATATCAGTACCAGGTAGACACCGGTGGCAACCTTTCGGCCCCTGTAGTCCCTTCCATCCCAGATAGCCTGCCCTCCCAGCGCATTGGTCTGATAAACCAGGCGTCCATCCGGGGCGGTGATCTTGACGAAGGCTCCATCCACCAGGCCTCTGATAGCGATGACGCCTGTATAATCGGGGGGTACAGGGTTGGGAAATACCAACACATCTGTATTATGGTCCCCGCCTTCCGTTGCCGTACTTCGAAATGAGCAAAGCCCACCGGCTGTAGCAAAAAAAACTTCTCCTGTCCGTGGATCGATGGCGATATTCCTTACATCGTTGTTGAGGAGGGGGGTGCTATCCGCCGTAAAATGGTAGACAATCTTTTGCGCATCGGGTGTGATAAGCCATACACCATTGCGGGTGGCGATCCATTTTCTGTCAGCGCCATCCACTGCGATGGCCTGCACGGCCTGGCCGCCGAAAAGGTAGCCTGCAAAATTATCGAATTGTACCACAGGCCATACCGCTTCACAGCCACCCGCCCCAAATACCTGCCCGGCGCATTGTATCAAGCCGATGCCGTTAGCCGTACCTATCCATATGATGTTGTTCCTGTCCCTGGCCAGGCAATAAACATGATTGTCAGGCAGATTGCCATTGCCCGTACCTGTATGATAATATTTCCATTGATCGTCCGCAGCACTGCTTAATGAAGCGCCGGGGCTGTAGCAAAAGACGCCATTCCCTTTTGGCGAGACGATCCACACTTGTTTATTATCATCCACCAACACCTGCGAGACGGCATTTCCCGTATGAGCAAAGGGGATGGCAAAAGAGGACCAACTGCCGTCGGCCTGTCTTAGCAAGAGATCGCGGGCGGCGCCATAATTGGCGATCCAGCCATTGCCGTCCTTGTCGAAAGCCAGGCCGCTGACGCGGTAGGCAGAAGGGTTGTCCAGGGACGGGCCGATGGGAGAACCTGCAGCGTAGACGGTGAACTGGTCGCCTGACCTCCTTTCCAGCAATCCTTCTCCGAAAGAACCGGCCCAGAGGCTGCTGTCCCTGGGGTTATAGGAGATGGCGCTGAAGTCGAAGATGCTGTCGAATACGGGATAGGAGTCCTTATTATAGTTTGTCCAACCGTTGCCATCAAGTCGATAGAGCCCGCCATTGTGGTCGCCCAGAGGACTCCAACTAATGTCGGCGCCTCCTGAAGCTGCCCAGAGAACACCGGCGGCGCCCGGGCCGGCTGTGGGGTCCTGGTGGATGGTCATGGGTCCGGTCGCCAGCCCGCCCGGGGAATTGGGGATATAGGACCAGGCCTGGGAGCCGGCGGTCCCCCAGGCCGAGAGGCCAGTGATCGCATCCGCCACCCAGGGTTCTCCTTGTAAGAGCAGCGCCTGACGAGGGCTGCGAAGAATGCCAGGCTGCTGCAGGACTCTTTCGATCTGTCCCGATCCCGTCAGGATCGTCACCCGGCCGCTGTCCCCGTCTTGTTCGCAAACCAGCAGCCGACGTTCGCTGACTGACAGGTTATTGATATGCCAGGAACTGTTGTACACTGTTGTCCAGCTGTTGTTGATCAGGGCAACAATGGAATCGCTGCGCAGGACGATGATCTCGCCGTCGAGGGATATTACCTGACGGCAGGGGCCTTCGTTACCTACCGGAAGGGACCAGTTATGATAGTCAGCCAGGTCGGGGGAATTCAGGGGCGCTTGTTTCAGCCCATCGGCGGTGGCGGCATACAAAAGGTTTCCATCGGAGGCGACGGCCTGTACGGCGACTGAGTCGCCGTCCGATCCTATAATGTAGGTGTCTTTTACTTCGTATTTGTCTTCATCAAGGACGATGATGCCCAGGCCTGTGGACAGGTACACATTATTATTATAGGCGATGGCCTGGTAGATGGTCTTGTCACCTCCCCTGCCCGTTTGCCGGATATCCGGGATATTAAAGGTCTGTCCGCCGGAGAGGATGTCGATGCTGCTGGTGGTATAGGCAATGGTCAGCTTATCGGATCCGGGGTCGTAGCAGAGGGTGCTGATGCCTGTTTCGCTGAGCCCGTTGGTCTTACTGAGCCTTTCCATACTGTTGTCTTCCTTATCCACTAAATAGATGCTGAAAGGGGTGGCACAGTATATTTTCCCTGCCGAGCCGGCTACGGCGATGGCCTGATGATAGGGCAAATGCTCCCGCCAATGGCCGATGGCAGGGGTTTGCGCCCGGCCGGAAAGCCAGCACAGAAGGGCGCAGGACACGGTAAACAGTATTTTTTTGATCGTTGCGATGGCCAAAGTTAACGGGAAGGTTGCTAAAAGCATCTTTCCGGCGCTGGAAAAGCCGGTAAAATAACGGACCTTCGCACGGCAAAAACCGTTGACTTACAAAAATCATTACCATGTGGGAATCCCTGGCACGCCTGGTCCTAAAATTCCGGTTGTTTTTACTTCTTTTTTTACTGACGGCCACGGGCTTCATGGCCTATCATGCTTCCAGGGTCAAGCTGAGCTATGATTTCAACAGCAGCATTCCTACGGACAATCCCAAATACATCGCGAATCTGAATTTCCGCAAGCAATTCGGGGATGACGGCAATCTATTGGTCGTCGGAGTGCAGACGGACAAGCTTTTTGAAAAGGAGATCTTTTCAGGATATATTGCTCTGGGCGAAAAATTAAAGAAGATAACCGGAGTGGACGATGTGCTGAGCACTCCTATGGCGATCAACCTGGTAAAGGATTCCGTCACGGAAAAGCCCCATGCCCTTGCTATTTTCCCGGCGCATCCGCAGTCGCAGGCCGAGATCGACAGCGGCAAATCGGTGTTCAGGAGCCTTCCCTTTTACAAGGGATTGCTGTATAATGCCGAGACGAATACCTGGTTAATGGCGGTGCGGGTGAATAAGGACGTGATGAATTCTGCCAAACGGATCGTCACGGTAAACGCCATCATAAAAGAGGTAAAGGCTTTCGGGGCGCAGCATAACCTGGAGATGCATCTCAGTGGTCTGCCGTTGATCAGGACCGTGATGGCGCAAAAAGTATCCCGGGAAACCACCTGGTTCCTGCTGGGATCCGTGTTGTTGTCGGCGATCATCCTGGTAATCTTCTTCCGTAGTCTGGGCGCCATGCTCCTTTCGCTGGGGGTGGTGATCGTCGGGGTGATCTTCAGCCTTGGGACGATGGACCTGCTGGGATACAAGATCACGCTGCTGAATGCCCTGACACCTACCTTAATGGTGGTCATCGGCATACCGAACTGTATCTATTTCCTTAATAAATATCATACGGCATACCGGGAATCGGGAGACAAGCGTGAAGCGCTGCTGGCGATGATCGGACGCATGGGGGTTGTCACCTTGTTCTGCAACCTGACGGCAGCTATTGGATTCGGTGTTTTTGCCCTGACCCGGAGCGCTATCCTGAACCAGTTTGGCGTGGTGGCGGGTATTAACATCATGATGTTGTTCTTTATCTCCTTTATTCTGATCCCGGTGGTTCTCAGTTATCTTCCTCCACCCAGGCCGCACCATACGCGATACCTGGAGAACAGGTGGCTGACCGCCATTTTGCGGAAGCTGGAGATCTGGACCCTTCACCATCAACGGACGATCTATGCCGTGACATTTGTAATGCTTGCCCTGGCGGTTGTGGGCATGTTCAGGCTGAAATCGGAAGGTTTTATTGTGGATGATCTGCCTCAGAAGGACCCGATCTACACCGATCTGAAGTTTTTCGAACATCATTTTAAGGGTGTTATGCCCCTGGAGATCATAGTAGATACCCGCAGAAAGAATGGGTTGCGGATCAATATGCTGCAGACGCTGGACAGCGTGGAACAGCTGTCACAATATATTGCGTCGAAGCCGGAGATGGCCCGGCCATTGTCGCTGGTGGAAGGGTTGAAATTCGTCCGTCAGTCTTATTACGGAGGTGACAGCGCCAACTATGGCGTGCCTAATTCACTGGACCTGCCTTTCTTGTCGTCGTATCTGAAAGGGGGAGATGACACGGCCCGAAAGGCTGGACTGAAAGGAGGGAACAATAATCTCAACCAGCTATTGAAGAGTTTTGTAGACAAAGACAATCAGCGGCTGCGTGTCAGTGTAAACATGGCCGATGTAGGCAGCAGCCGTCTCCCGCTGATCCTGGATGACCTTGAAAAGAAGACGAAGCTCCTTTTCGACACCGCAAAATACCATGTAGAGCTTACGGGCACCAGTGTCACTTACCTGGAGGGCAGCAGCTTTATCATCAAGGGGCTGAAGGATAGTATTCAATGGGCATTTGTGCTGATCGCAGCCTGTATGCTTTTCCTGTTCAGATCTTTCCGGATATTGCTTTGCAGCCTGGTGCCCAATATCATACCATTGATCATAACGGCGGGCATAATGGGATGGGCGGGGGTCCGGCTAAAGCCATCCACGGTGATCATTTTCAGCATTGCGCTGGGCATTGCCATCGATATCACGATCCGGTTCCTGGTGAATTATAAGCAGGAATCCCGTGGACCGGACGGCAAGCAGGCTGATCCGCAGCAAATGGTGATCGAGACGATCAACAAGACAGGCATTAGCATATTATATACTTCGATGGTGCTGATCGCGGGGTTTGTCATTTTTTGCTTTAGTGATTTTGGCGGGATCTTCGCGTTGGGATGGCTGACCTCGCTGACGCTGGTGATTGCGACAGTGACGAACCTGGTGTTCCTGCCGGCTTTGCTTATTACGCTGACGCGCAGGCGCAGGAGCAAGCCCTAGATCTCGGCCAAGCCGTTCTTGATAGCGAACATTACCAGCCCTACGCGGGTGCGTACTTTTAATTTTTCGAAGAGGGTGTTGCGATAGTTGTCGACGGTGCGGGGGCTGATGAACATTTTGTCGGCAATGTCCTTGTAGGTGAGCTCCGAACAGATGAGCCGGAGGAATTCTTTTTCTTTATCGCTGAGGATGATAGGATCTTCGGGATTGCCCAGGTCTTTATGGAGGCCGCTGATGATCTTGCCGGAAATATATTCGGACAGGTAAAAATCTTTTTTCATGATGGAATCCAGGGCTACTTTCAGTTCTTCGGGTTCGATGTTCTTCATGATGTAGCCTTTGGCGCCCAGCCGGAGCATGCGGATGATGGTATTCTCGTCGCTGGACATGGAGAGGGCCAGCACTTTGATCTGGGGGTAGTTCTTATGGAGCCAGCGCACCGTCTCATATCCGTCCATATCCGGCATATTTACGTCGAGGAGGATGATGTCGGGTACGATGTGCTGCGTGACCTTATTCTTTATCTCTTTTCCATTATCTCCTTCGAACAGGACGGTGTAATTTTCGAAAGAGTCGATCAATTTTGCCAATGCCTTCCGTAAAAGACTATGATCATCAACAATGCCAACCTGTATTTTCTTAAGTGATGCAGCCATAAAAAAATTATAAAGCTTCCCTTTCGAGGGGCAATTCCACTTTGATAACAGTGCCTTTTCCAGGCTGGCTCTGAATGGTGATCTCTCCGCCAATGAGACGGGCACGGTTTGTCATACTTTTCAGGCCTATACCGCTGGAGGAGGACGCTGATACCTGTTTCTTTTCCGGATCAAATCCTATCCCGTTGTCCTCCACCCGCAAAACAAATTTATCATCAATTGAGTAATTTACCGCAATATTTACGTGAGTGGCTTTAGAATGCTTTAAAATATTGTTTATCATCTCCTGGAACATGCGGAAAAGGAAGATGGCACGCTGGCTTTCGAATGGAAATTCGTCCCCTTCCACGGAGAATTCCACTTCTACCAGGCCTGTCCGGCGGAGGCTTTCCAGGTCGAACCGGATGGCTTCTACCAGGCCGATCTGGGAGATACGGTCTGTATGGAGGCTTTTGGTGAGATCCGCCATATCGTAAATGATCTTATTGAGCATCTGGCGGCTGTTCTGGACGCTTTCGTAGGCGGGGTGCTGGGTTTCCAGGGGCAGGATGGAGAGGGAGAGTTTGACCACCGATAATACCTGGCCGATGTTGTCATGGAGTTCCTGGGCGATGGTCTTGAAAGTGGCTTCCTGCATTTCCAGCTGGCTGCGGAGCACTTCCTGTTCATACTCCTGTTTCATGCGAACTATTTCTTTTTCCTGGCGATGTTGTCTTTTTTGGTACAGGAACAGCAGGAATAGAATGAAGCCAACCAATAACAAGGCCAGCACCATACCTAAAAGGACTACGACGTAGAGTTCCTGACCCTGATCCGGCATAAAAAGGCGATAGTGAAGGATGAATATAAGAAAACATTCAACAGAAGTAAGATAATTTCAATATTTCTCGTAATAATGACAGGCATTTTTCTTAAGAAATTTGCCAAACTCCATAGAGGAAAGCTGCAAGTGTAATAAAACAAAAGACCAGTGCATATCCAAAATGCAGGCAGCTGGGTGAGTTTGACAGAACTGGTTATCTGAAAAAGCTCGAAAAAGAAATAGATGCACAAAGTGGAAATAAGCAGACAGCCTAAAGCATATGTGATCGAGTTGAAGGAAGCTATTTTCTGGATGAAAAGCACATTAGTGACTCCCAGCGAGGCATAGACCCAGGCGGCATAGAATATGATCATTTTTACTTTTTTACTATAAATGATCTCTCTCAGCACATACATATAAAAGAGGAATTCAACAACACCGAAAAAATTATATAATGTGGTAGAGGGGGTCCCATGGGAGGATAGCCAGTCGACGGCCAGTTCTACCACAATGGTCAAAAGCAGGAAGGCCGGAAAAAGGCGAAGATAAGATGGGACATTCTTTTGAAAATAAGCGCTAAGACTAGCCAGGAAGGTAATAATTATCAAGATGAAATAAATGCTATACCGCATGCAACTAAAGTAATGGAAATTGTCCAATTGAAAAAGCTGGCAATAAAAAAGGCCCGGTCTGCTGTCCGGGCCTCTGCTTTTTATTAAACTTATGATCAGATCGTCTGTAATCCCTTTTCCTTATCCGCGATCATCAGTGTTCCAAGGGTTATAGATGGGATCATGGTAGAAGGGTCGTCGGTGGACGTTGTGGGTCCAGGCCATTTTATCATATTGTAAGCCAGAATGGAGGGTTCGTTGTCCCTTTGTACATAAATGTCATTATTTACGAGGTTGCCTTTGCTGTCCAGCTCACTTGCCGTAGCTACGAAAGTCACTGTCTGTTTGCCTACCATATGCGGGCGGGGGGCACGGGCATTTTCGCCATAAACACCAAAACAGACACGGATACCGTCAGCGCCATTCATTTTCGAAGTCTGGATGAATTCTTCCAGTTCTTCTACAGTTAACCAAAGGTTCAAGGTGTCCTCTTTCCCGATGCGCTCCGAATTCTGCAGCCATCTATCCTTTTTATAATTTCTGATCAGGGCATCTACATGTTCTGTGGTTACATACCTGCCAGCAGCCTTTACTACTTTTTTTTCAATAGTTCTCATTGTTAGTCGCTTTAGAGTTTTGAAGAATAATTTGCTTTGGTAAAAGTATTCCCCAAGTCTCTGAGAGACTGCACGCAAAAAAGTATCAATCAAATAATTATAAATTAGTATTATTTATAAAGTAAAGGGGATCAAAGACTCAGGTGGTAAATATGACAAAAAAAACGTTTTTTAGTCAATAAAAAAACAGTAAATAAACGATAGAAAAGTACGTAAAAAGACGTGGTCAAAAGGCACGTATAATACGCAATAAAATACCGTTGGAAGTTTTCTCCCGGATTTCTTCAGGATCGGAGATTTTATCTGACATTAGTAGGGAGAGGTTCATGATTGTCCCGTTTTTACAATTTGATATCCTTAAAGCGTGATGGAAACTAAGTGTTGTGTCATGTTGCTACCTTGTATGTATCGTACAGATCTAATCAAAAATTATTGACCACTACATTACTATGCATCGGCAACAGCATACATAACCATTAACACCTTATCCTGTTTGTTTTCAAGCGTGTATGGGTATGTATGCTGTTGTTTCCTTATGTTTTAAACGCGGATCGGGCCGATTTTAGTACACATGAGAAATCACCCGGGCATTACAAATATGCTACCGTTGTTTGCCCTCAGTGCTTACCGCTGTTACCATTCAAAACTCCCGGGTACCCGCTGCCTCTTCGGCAGGGGGTTATCCCGGAGTTATTATCCCCTCTTTTTTCCTTTCCTATTGATTTTTATGGTTTGAAGGCTTTCACTTTCGTAATTTCGCGCCTTCTCAACACCCCAATCATGCATAAGAAGATCAAATCGGCGCTTATCTCCGTTTTTTACAAGAATGGCCTGGACAACATCGTTAAAAAACTACACCAGGAAGGTGTAATCATCTATTCCACGGGCGGCACACAGCAGTTTATTGAGTCGTTGGGCCTGCCCTGTACGCCTGTAGAGAGCCTCACTTCCTACCCCTCCATCCTAGGTGGAAGGGTGAAAACCCTGCATCCTTCGGTTTTTGGAGGCATCCTGGGAAGAAGGGACAGACCCACTGATCTGGAAGAGATGGCCCGTTATCACATTCCGGAGATCGACCTGGTGATCGTAGACCTATATCCTTTCGAGGAGACGGTGGCTTCCACCAGCGATGACGAAGCAATTATCGAGAAGATCGATGTGGGGGGACCCTCGATGATCCGGGGCGCCGCCAAAAATCATAAAGACGTGGTTGTCATAGCTTCCAGGAAGGAATACCCTTATCTGGAGCAGCTGTTGGATGAGCAAAAAGGGACCACTACGCTGGAACAGCGCCGGATGCTGGCTGCCAAGGCTTTTGAAGTTTGCGCACACTATGATGTGGTGATCGCCCAATATTTTATATCCCCTTCTTCCGTCACTTCCCCTGGTGTCGCCTCCACCGCCCCTGCGCAGGAGCCGGATTACTTCCTGGAGTCTGTTGCCTCCCCCAAGAGTTTAAGATACGGTGAAAACCCCCATCAATCAGCCCGTTTTTTCGGCGATCTGTCAGCGCTTTTCGACCAGGTGAATGGCAAGGAATTATCGTATAATAACCTGGTGGATGTGGACGCTGCGGTACAGCTGATCCAGGAATTTGACGGTACGCAGGGTGCTGTTTTCGCCATCATAAAACACACAAATGTTTGCGGTATTTCCATCCGTCCTTCGCTGAAACAAGCCTGGGATGCGGCCCTGGCAGGCGACCCGGAAAGTGCTTTCGGGGGTGTATTAGCCTGCAGCGCCCCGGTGGATAAGGCCACGGCGGAAGCGATCAATGAGATCTTCTTCGAGGTACTGATCGCTCCGGCGTATGATAAAGATGCCCTGGAGGTGCTGCGTTCGAAGAAGAACCGCATCGTCCTTCGTCAGAAGGCCCAGCTGGCGAACCGCTCTCAATACCGGAGGCTGCTGAACGGCGTATTGCAGCAACAGCAGGATGAAGGCAATTACAGTGAATGGAAAGAAGTAGGAGGCCGTACTTCCTCCAGCTCGGAAAAAGATGATCTCAGCTTTGCCAATATTGTTTGTAAACATTTGAAATCCAACGCTATTGCCCTTGTAAAAGACAGGCAGCTGATCGGTAAGGGCTGCGGACAGACCAGCCGTGTGGATTCTGTACGGCAGTCCATTGCCAAGGCGGGACAATTCAGTTTCGATCTGAAGGGAGCGGTGCTGGCATCCGATGCGTTCTTCCCTTTTAATGACAGCGTCCAGATCGCCCATGCAGCGGGAATTACGGCCTTTATTCAGCCGGGAGGCTCCATCCGTGACAAGGATTCGATAGACTATTGTGTAGAGAATAAACTGGTGATGGTGCTGACGGGAATCAGGCACTTTAAACATTAAGAGAGGTTTTCCTGTATGCATGCTGTGTTCAGCGATCACTCCGCCTCCTGCGGAGGCTGGCGGGGCTAATGACGGCCTGCCCGTGGGGCAGGCGAAAAGTGCTCCGCCCTTTTCAGGCATCCCAGAACACCTCTTCTTTCAGGAATACTTCATAGACTTTTTTCCAGCCTGCAAATTGCGGGTCGCTGCCGAGAAAAGTATTGTGCCAGATGGTCACCATCAGTCCGTTGACCTTCCTGATCAGGTGATAATAATGCATTAGCTCGCGCATAGCCTGGGCAGGCGTATCGTGCTGCTCATAAAAGGAATTGGCGTCCATAAAGCAAAAGGGGAACAGGCGAAGGGCGGTGGTTTCCTCTTTTTCAAGGTCATACCAGTAAAAGGAGGAGGCTACGGAAGCGCGAAAGCCATTGATGCTGCCGTAGCCCATAGAAAAGTCCTGCTGAATGCCATATTTTATCAGGAGCCGATAGGTTTGGGGCAATGTAAACCTTATATAATGCTGGCGGCTGCGTATGACCTCTTTTTCAGTCATACATTCCATCCATTCTATCTCTTCTTTCAGGCTGCTTTCCCTGTCGCCGCTCTGCCAGGATGGATGGACGCCAACACGATAGCCAGCGGCATGATAGCGCACCAGGTCCTGCAGGCCCGGACCATCCGGAGAAATGTTCCTGTCAAGCTCTTTTTGCCGGGCGGCTGCCAGGAAGAAATAGTAGGCCCGCAGGCGGCAATACAAGTGCAGTGAATCCAGCCATTCATAAGCATCGAAAGGGTCTTGCCTGCGGCCCTGCAATACACTGATCCTTTCCCTGATCTTCGACCATTCGCCTTTTGACAGTGACAGCAGCAAACCTCCCAGGTTCCTTTTCCATCCTTTATGCAGATAGCTATACGCCACATCGATGTCATAAGTAGGGATGAACTTGAAGGAAGGATAGCGAAAGACGAGGGTGGGGTATTTTTTAGCAAGTGCTTTTTTGAATTCCTGGATCCAGATATTTACCAGCGGGATATCCAGAAAGCCTTCTCTCCAGGCCAGCGAGCGTGTGTGGTCGAAGCGTCCATATTCATCCGGGCTACCGGGCAGGTATTCCTCATACCGGCTGAGCAGATAGAAGGAGGCAGCGAAAATGTCGAAGGGAAAATCGCCTTCAGTAGGGAAAAAAGCCTTGTGAAAGTTGAGCTCGAAGCATTCGATCTCCGCTGCATGTATGCCCGTCTCCTGCAGGAGCGGTGTATTGCGCAAAAAGAATTCCACTTCGTCCAGCTCTTCCTCTGAATAATTCAGACGGGGCCCGGCATAGCCGGCATATTCCTTAATGTTCGCAGTAAGCGCGACCGGTTCGTCGAAAAGCTCCCTGCCGATGAAGTCGACAATGTAGCGCAGTCGTGGAGTGATATGAGGGGTATATAATAAAAGCATACTAATTTATCATCACCCTCTTTCGGCCTTCCATCTTTCATTGAAGGTCTTTGGAGAAAAGTCCAGCTCGCCCCTATGCGCCGTCCAGGCTTTGAATGCCTTATTGACGATCCAGTTCTTCATCCTGTGGCTTCCCATATTCATCAACCCGCGGTTGAGGCTGGCCTTTTTCCAGGCTTTCCAGGCCAGCTTTTCAGACCAGGTGGCATACCCTTTTTCAACGGCCTCGTATCTATTCTCGAGAAGCAGCTCATGCAGGTTGATCTTCACGGCACATACTTCCGTGCAATTGCCGCAAAGAGAGGAGGCATAGCTGAGATGTTTCCACTCGCCCATCTCTTTCAGGTGAGGAGTAATGACTGAGCCGATCGGTCCGCTGTATGTGGTGCCATAGCTATGTCCGCCGACGTTCTTGTAGATGGGACAAGCGTTGAGGCAGGCCCCGCAGCGGATACAGTAAAGGCTTTCGCGCGTTTTTTCATTAGCGAGGATATTGGTCCGGCCATTATCCAGGAGAATAACGATCATTTCTTCCGGTCCGTCCGTCTCACCCGGCTGTTTTGGGCCGGTGACGATAGTATTGTATACGGTGACCCGCTGACCTGTGCCGTAGGTGGCCAGCAATGGCCAGAACAGTCCCAGGTCTGTAAGGGAGGGGATCACTTTTTCGATGCCGGCGATGACGATGTGTGTTTTGGGAAAAGCGCAGCTGAGGCGTGCGTTGCCTTCATTTTCCGTGACAGCGATGGCTCCTGAGTCCGAAATGATGAAATTAGCTCCCGTAATACCGATCTCTGCCTGCACATATTTCTCCCGTAATTTTTCCCTTGCTACCAGTGTGAGCTGTTCAGGGGTGAGTCCGGGTTTCGTATGCAATTTTTCATAAAAGAGCTTTGCCACATCTTCCTTACTCTTATGCATGGCCGGTGTAACGATGTGATAAGGCGGCTCGCCGTCCAATTGCTGGATATATTCCCCGAGGTCTGTCTCTATGGACTCGATGTCATTTTCTTCCAGGAAATCATTCAATTTGAGCTCTTCGGTGACCATGCTTTTGCTTTTCACGATGGTCCGGCAATTCCTCTCCTTACAAATGGCCAGGATCTCTTTCAGTGCAGAGGCGGCATTTTCAGCCCAGATGACCTTTCCGCCCCGCTGTGTGAAGATGGCCTCAAATTCTTCAAGATGATTGTCAAGTGTTTCGAGGGCTCTCCATTTGATATTCTTGGCTCTTTCCCGGGCCAGGTTCAGGTCCCCGAATTGCTGTTTGCCCTGTGGAACGACGGCGTTATACCGGCCGATGTTGAAGTTGATCTTACGCCGGTGGTCCATATCCTCCGCCTTTACAGTGCTGCGGGCGATGAAACTGGCTGCTGTATCGGTCATGGTTTAAAGTATTTTTTCGCCACCTCATCCAGGGCTTTGTAGAAATCGGCTCCGAATTTACGCACGAGGGATTCTTTCAGGAAAACATAAGCAGGCACTTTTAACTTTTTACCATTGACACAGGCAGGCCGGCACATCGTTTCGCGGGGCTCATAATTCACCACTTCGTGGGTCTTTGTCTTACTGATCTTCACGGGGTATAAGTGGCAGCTAATGGGCTTTTTCCAGCTGATCTTGCCGTCGTAATAAGCCTGTTCTATTCCACATTTTATAATACCCTTGCTGTCCCTGAACCCATAAGCGCACATCTTTCCTTCGATGGTGGGGGTGACCCAGCCAAATTCCCGATCGTAGTTATAACGGCCGCGGCCTTCGATCTCTTTTATTCCTGCCGCAGTCAGGTAGGGCTTTACGATCTCATAAACCTCATTGATCCTGTCCATTTCATCCTTTTCCAGCGGGGCGCCTGCGTCTCCGTCTTCACAGCAGCCTCCTTTACATTTCAGGAGGTCGCAAACGAACTGCTCTTCCACCAGGAGGTCGCTTACCAGGACATTGTCGATTGCTATCATAAATTGCGATGATATATGATACAAATATACTTTACTTCCAGCGGAAAGTATTGATCAGATGGTTCATATCTTCCTGCAGGAATTCATTTACGGGTCTCAGGGAATCCTCGTTGGGGGCAGTATCGAAATACAGGGCTCCCCGGAGAAAATGTCTGGTGGTATCGGTGACGAAGAACTGATGGGCGGTGGCCGCATTGCCTCCTACGTTGAAAAAGATACCGCCCACTCCATTGGCCGTCTGAATGGGGGTCTGGTCAATGGAGGAAGCTTTATACGTGTGTTTGAAGGTCATTTTAAATGCGTCGTCCCGCAGCTTGTCGAAGCTGTTGCGTCCAATGTCCTTGTAGCTGACGTAGATCTTTGCGTTGAACCGGGGAAAATCGATATTGATCCAGTAAGGGTTTTCAGGGCTTGATTCGAAAAATGAGGTATCCCGCACTACATTGGCATATACAGGGTATTCAAAAGCATAGGGATAACCCGGCTGATCGAATGTGCGGTACTGGTGCCGGGGGAAGTCTATTTTGAAATACCCCCTTCTTTTGAGGGTAAAATCGCTGTTACAGGAGGAGATGAAGGTGGATACTATGCAACAAATTCCAAGGACGGTGAAAAACTTTGTCGTATTCAATTTAAGCATTCATTTTAACGGTGACCTTTACTTTTTTTATCCTGCTGCTGTCTGCGTCGAGTATAGTGAACTCAAAGTCTCCGCAGGGTATCATGTCATTCACCTTAGGGATCTTACCGGATAGTTCCAGGATTAGCCCGGCGAGCGAATCGCTGTCACCCTTAACCTCGTCAAAAGTATCTACGGGCAGGAGCATAGCCTTACAAACATCATTCAGCATGGTGCGGCCTTCGAAGATATAGCTGCCGTCGTCCAGCCGCCTGTTGCCGCTCTCTTCTTCATCGAACTCGTCTCTTATGTCACCGATGACCTCTTCCATGATATCTTCCAGTGTGACGATGCCGCTGGTGCCGCCAAACTCATCCACGACAATGGCAAAATGGATCCTTTTCTGCTGAAACTCGTGCAGGAGATCCTCTATCAATTTGTGTTCATGCACAAAAAAAGGCGGGCGGATGAGCTTATGCCAGTCGAAGTCATCGGGCTCGTTCAGGTGGGTGATCAGGTCTTTCGTATGGATCATGCCGGCCAGGTCATCCAGGCTCTTGCGGTAAACGGGCAGGCGGGAATAATGCAGCTCTTCCACTCGTTGTTTCAACCCGGCGAAATTCAGCTGAAAGTCGATGCCGTGGACCTCCAGACGGGTGCGCATGATCTGTTTTACAGTGATGCTGCCAAATTCGATGAAGCCCTGAAGGATGCTTTTTTCTTCTTCCGAAGCCAGTTTTTCAAGATTGAATGCTGTCTTTTTGCGGCCAAAAAATCTTTCCAGTCCTTCGCTCCTGTGAACGGCCCATCCGCTGACCCTCCGGAAAAGCAGGTGGATGAGCTCTACGACACCTGATGTATAATAAGCAAACTGAAGGTTATTCTGTGTGGCCCAAACCTTGGGCATGACCTCTCCGAAAAGGATGACCACAAAAGCGACAAGGATGACCTTTATGAGGAATTCGAACAGCCAGAAACTTTGTTTTAGCAGGACCATTTCATCAATAAGAAAATTGGCCAGGATGATGATGGCGATATTGATGATGCTATTGGCGATGAGCAGTGAGGCGAGCAGGTCCTTAGGTTCTTCCAACAGGGTGACGATCCTCTTCCAGGAGGCATCCTGTTTGGTCTTAAGGATGTTGATATCCTTATAGGTCAGGGAAAAAAAGGCTACTTCGGAGCCTGCCAGGACAAAGGAGATGATCAACAGGAAAAGGATGACGATTGCCAGAATGGTCGTAGCCTGTGGGTTAATGACCAAAAACACAGGAGACAGGACTTCGTTCAGCAATACTTTCGTTAAAGGGTGATCCAAAATAAACAATTTCGTTAACAATGACTACCTAACCAAGGAGTTAAAACGGGAGGTCTTCGGAGGGCTCTCCCAATGTCTGGGAATCCGAATTGCCTTCCAGGCCTTCGTGATGAATATGGGGATGAGAAGGTCCGTCAGAGCGTTTGTCGAGCATGATGAGGTTGTCCCCGACCACTTCGGTAGCGAATTTTTTGTTCCCTTCCTTATCTTCCCAGCTGCGTGTACGCAGTCTGCCTTCGATATAGACCAGGCTGCCCTTGTGAAGATATTTTTGCGCCAGTTCGGCCAGGCCCCTCCAGAGGACTACCGTATGCCATTCTGTTTGCGAGATGAGTTTGCCTGCCCTGTCTTTAAAGGTCTCTGTGGTAGCCAATGAGAATTTAGCGACGGCAATATTACCCTCCAACACCTGTACATCCGGGTCTTTTCCGAGATTTCCAATTAACATCACCCTATTTACACCACGCATACGAAGAAGTTTGAAGTTTACAATCGTCTTTAAGTACCAATTCCTGCTTTGATGTCCTGAAAACGGATGTCGGTAAATTTCATCCGTTTTCCGGAAAAATTTAATTCCGTCCTTCGGACAACGAACCTTTGGTTCGTCAGATCTAATATCCGTCCTTCGGACAACGAACCCTTGGTTCGTCAGACCCAATATCCGTCCCCCGGACAACGAACCTTTGGTTCGTCAGACCGTGCCGCACGGTCACTTGTTCATTAAAATTAAATTTTTTCAGGCAAAAAGATAAATTTATTAGAACAAGCTTTGTGCCGGGGTGGGGTCGAACAGCCAGGCATTGATAAATTTGGGGAAAGGGTATTCACTTAGTTTCTTTTTATCGACCAGCAAGTAGTCTTTAAGGGAAGTAAGTGGTTTTTTAAGAAGGATGGTAAAGAATTGCCCCTGGATGGTCTGGTGTGTCAGCTCCTGACGATATACTTTTGATATATACCTGACTGTGAGTGACTGCGTTCCAAAGACGTTTGCCGCCAGATCACCTTTAAGAATGTCTTCGGGATATACGGCTCCATCCGTCTCCCAACCCACCAGTTCGAAGAGGTCGGCCCAAATATCACCTTTTTCCCGGCGGCGGATGTATACCTGTCCGTCGGGTGTTTCCACCATAAAATAGTAGAACCAGCGGCGTTTTTTGCGGAGGATTTTTTCTTTTACGGGGAGCTCGCCAACCCTTTCGCCGCAGTAAGCCTGGCAATCATTCCGTTGGATACAGCTTGTGCAGAGCGGGTTTTGGGGCCGGCAGACCACGGCGCCAAAGTCCATAATGGCCTGGTTATAGATGCCTGGCTGTTCCCTATCCAGCAGCTGATCTGCAAGGGCCGTATATTTTTTTTTCCCCGCGGTGGAATCGATGGGGGTAGCATCTCCCGTGTAGCGGGACAGTACGCGTAACACGTTGCCATCCACCACTGCATGGGGAAGGTTAAAGGCAAAAGAGGCGATGGCTGCTGCTGTATAGGGGCCAATACCTTTCAATGCGTGAATGCTGTCGTAATCGGAAGGGAATTTGCCACCGTAGTCATCCGTTATCTTACGGGCAGTGGCTATGAGGTTCCGGCACCGGCTGTAGTACCCCAATCCTTCCCAGCATTTGAATACTTTCTGGTCGGGCGCGCGGGCCAGGTCTTGGATCGTAGGGAATTCGGCGATAAATTTTTCATAGTAAGCCCAACCCTGTTCAACCCGGGTCTGCTGCAGGATGACCTCACTGAGCCAGATCCTGTAGGGGTCTTTCTCGCCTTTCCAGGGCATAGCCCTGGAATTCTCTTTTTTGTGCCATTTTAGCAGCAATTTTGTGAAATCGCCTTTTTTTACCGTCATTATACGTAAATTAGCCTCCCTTAAAATTCACAATCAATATTTTAGAGAATCCTTGCACAAATAAACCAAATCTATTATTTTGATGCTGAAAAAGGATTTTGGGCAAGGTGTTGTGAATTAAAAATTTTGTTATATATTTAAAATCAGAAACTTATAAAACTTATTCCCCATGAGAAAGGCAGACCTAGTTAACCAGATATCGGAAAAAACAGGTATACCTAAGGTTGACGTCCTTGTGACGTTGGAAACCATGTTCAAAGAAGTAAAAGAGACCCTTTCCCAGGGAGAAAACATTTATATCCGGGGATTTGGCAGTTTCATCACGAAGAAGAGAGCTGCGAAAATCGGACGCAATATAAAGAAGAATGTGGCAGTTCATATTCCTGAACACTTCATTCCTGCTTTCAAGCCTGCGAAAGAGTTTGTAGCAGAGGTAAAAAAATTGCAGTCTGTGAAAGAAGATCAACCAAACCCGGATGAAGAGATGTAATTTTGCGCTCTAAGCGAACAGCATGAAGAGACAGCAAATTATTGTAGCCGGCACCGGGGTGCTCTTATTACTCGCTCTGTATTTTTTTGGACAAACAGTTCCTCCTCAAAAGAAGCAAGAGACCTCCGAAGGAGGGGCTCAGGGGGGATCTATTTCAAGGCCGATCAGCACTGAGGATATTCTACAGGCCTCACAATCAAAGCTTACTCCTACACAACTGGAATATGTCACCCGTCTGCAGCATGCTGTGGTAAGGGGGGATGTAAAAGTGCAGCAGCTGGATGCCAGCCGGTCGCTGGCAGCTTTCTGGCGGGATTCCGTGCAGAATGGGTTTCTGCCTTTCGCGTATTATACGGCGGAAGTAGCTAAATTGGAAAATTCCGAAAAAAGTCTGACATTTGCAGCCCGAATATTTTTGGAGAGTTTGCGGGGGCAGGACAACCCGGCTATTAAAAGCTGGATGGCTACCAACGCTAAAGAGTTGTTTGAAAAGGCTTTAGAACTGAATCCTCAGAATGATTCAACAAAGGTGGGTCTGGGTGCAAGCTACGTTTTTGGCAGCACGGCCGGAAGTCCAACGGAGGTCATGCAGGGGATTCAGCGGATTTTGGAAGTAGCACGCCGTGATACAACCAATATGTACGCCCAATTCATGCTGGGCTGGGGAGGTATTGTATCAGGGCAATTTGATAAAGCTATTGAACGTTTGACAACAGTCGTTCGACATCAACCTGCCAATATCGAAGCGATACTCCTACTTGCCGAAGTTCATCAGCAGCAGGGTAACAAGGCTGATGCCATCCGATGGTATCAGGTTGCCCGGAAGCTGGTCGGTAATCCGGATATGATCAAGGAGATTGATCAAAGTATCCAGTCTTTACGTTAAGTCTCTCCATTTAGAACGAGCGGTGTTCGCTGTCAGAGGCTCAGCATCAATCATTTGGGAATTTTAGAATTTATTTTTAACTATAAAAAGTACTAGTATGCCTTGTGGTAAAAAGCGTAAGCGTCATAAAATCGCGACGCATAAGCGTAAAAAAAGACTGAGAAAGAATCGCCATAAGAAGAGGAACAAATAGTGTTTTTCTATGCGGGCGGGGGTCAGACAGAAAGGCCTCGCTCTAAAAGGTTGATGTCTATGGCAAACGCTGTTACGCTTGAATAAGGAACTGATCATAAATGCAACCCCGCAGGGTGTTGAGATAGCCCTATTAGAGGACAAGAAGCTGGTGGAGCTACACCATGAAAAGGCTGATGCAAGCTTTGCGGTGGGCGATCTGTACCTGGGAAAAGTGAAGAAGCTGATCCCGGGGCTGAATGCTGCATTTGTGGACGTAGGGTTCGAAAAGGACGCCTTTCTGCATTACACTGATCTAAGTCCCTATGCCCGGAGCCTGCTGAAGTTCACCCAACAGGCGATGAATGACACCAGTGAGGAGGGTTTTGACTTCGGCGGTTTCCAGGTGGAGCCTGAGATCATCAAAACGGGGAAGATCAATGAGGTGCTGAATGGCAAGCCACACATACTTGTCCAGATATTAAAAGAGCCTATTGCGGCCAAGGGCCCTCGTCTCAGCTGTGAGATCTCACTGCCGGGGCGTTTTGTCGTCATTACTCCCTTTAATGATATTGTAGCTGTCAGCAGGAAGATCCACTCTTCAGAGGAGCGTAAACGGCTCCAAAAGATCGTAGAGGCCATCAAGCCGAAGAATTTCGGGGTGATCGTCCGCACGGCGGCAGAGGGTAAGAACACGGCCGAGCTGCATGAGGACCTTACTGACCTGGTAGCTACCTGGAAGATGATCCAGCACAACCTGAAGGGGGCTGTGGCGCCTGCCAAGATCCTCAGTGAGCAAACGAAGACCACCAGCATGCTGCGTGACCTGTTGAATGAGGATTTCAACAAGATCGTTATCAACGACCGGAACATCTACAACGATACCAAAAGTTATATCCAGCGTATCGCTCCTGATAAGATAGACATTGTCTCCTATTACCACAACGGTTCGCCTATATTCGACCAGTTCAGCGTTACGAAGCAGGTGAAAGCGGCTTTTGGAAAAACGGTAAACCTTCCCAGCGGAGCTTACCTTATCCTGGAGCATACGGAAGCGTTGCATGTCATCGACGTGAACAGCGGGTATAAGAGTGTCAGTAATAACCAGGAGCAGAATGCGTTGGAGACCAACCTGGAGGCAGCGGAGGAGATCGCCAGGCAGCTGAGGCTTCGTGACCTGGGCGGCATCATCGTAGTGGACTTCATAGACATGAAGCTGCCGGACAATAAGCGCAAGCTGATGGAGTCCATGGAGTCGTTTATGCGCACGGACAGGGCCAAACATGCCGTCCTGCCTATCTCCAAGTTCGGGCTGATGCAGATCACCCGGCAGCGGATGAAGCCGGAAGTTACCATCAATACGCAGGAAGTATGTCCTACCTGCAATGGCACGGGCAAAATATCTTCTGCCCTCATACTGGAGGATGAGATCGAAAAGAATTTGAGCTATCTGCTGAATCATCAACATAAAGACCTGACCCTCACGGTGCACCCCATCATGCATGCCTATCTTACCAAAGGAAAGCTTTTTGGCATCGGGTCAAGGCAATGGAAGTGGCGGTTGAAATACAAGCAGAAGGTCAATATTGCTGCGAATACGAATTACCATCTCACGGAGTTTCATTTTTTTGATAAGCAGGAGGATGAGATAAAGCTGTAAGGTTTTTTCTCTCGGCAGCAAGCTGCCGGGTCTTATTAGACTCTAAACTATTGCCCTTCGGGCTGCTTTCGCTGTGCGAAAGCTAATGCGAAAGCCCCGGTAGAAACCGGGGCCGTTTTTTCACTGTCAACATTGAGTCACACAGAGTTGAATTATTTGGAGGCTACTATTTTTGCAGCTCGAACTTAAGGTTTGAGTACAGAGAGCCTGCATAGGTTACGTTCACGTGCAAGGAGATAAATCCTGTACATGAGAAGACCAGCCCGGTGGCACTGGCTGTGCTGCCTACTGAAGAAGTGCGATAACCACCG
>Ga0163162_10001005_pt1 | contig 26207 bp, 19 predicted proteins | sample S55metaG_FD_115310 | JGI IMG/M metagenome (GOLD analysis project Ga0163162, IMG submission 115310) | Switchgrass rhizosphere microbial communities from Kellogg Biological Station, Michigan, USA - S5-5 metaG | ecosystem: Host-associated > Plants > Roots > Rhizosphere > Soil | place: USA... | reverse complement strand
TCGCCATTGGCGATTTCCAGGTACGAAAGAATCTTGTCGAATTGCTGCTCGGACGCCTGGGCGCCGACCATGGTGTCGGTGTCCAGCGGATCGCCGCGTTTGATCTGCAGGACTTTCTTCATCACGACGGCCATGAACTCGTCGTAGATCGATTCCTGTACCAGTGCGCGGGAAGGGCAGGTGCACACTTCGCCCTGGTTGAAGAACGCCAGCACCAGACCTTCGGCGGCTTTCTCAATGAACGTCGGTTCGGCCTGCATGATGTCTTCGAAGAAGATGTTCGGCGATTTTCCGCCCAGTTCCACGGTGGACGGAATGATGTTCTCGGCGGCGCATTTCATGATGTGCGAGCCGACCGGCGTCGAGCCGGTGAAGGCAATCTTGGCGATACGTTTGCTGGTCGCCAGCGCTTCGCCAGCTTCTTTGCCGTAACCCTGAACAATGTTCAGCACGCCCGGTGGCAGCAGGTCACCGATCAGTTCCAGCAGCACAGTGATGCCCAGCGGGGTTTGCTCGGCAGGTTTGAGTACCACGCAGTTGTCAGCGGCCAGCGCTGGTGCAAGTTTCCACGCGGCCATCAGGATCGGGAAGTTCCACGGGATGATCTGGCCAACCACGCCCAGCGGTTCATGGATGTGATAGGCCACGGTGTTGCCGTCAATTTCGGCAGCGCTGCCTTCCTGGGCGCGCAGGCAGCCAGCGAAGTAGCGGAAATGGTCAGCGGCCAGCGGGATGTCGGCGTTGAGGGTTTCGCGGATGGCTTTGCCGTTGTCCCAGGTTTCGGTGATCGCCAGCAGTTCCAGGTTCTGTTCGATGCGGTCGGCGATTTTCAGCAGGATCAACGAGCGCGCCTGCACGGAGGTCGCGCCCCACGCGTCGGCAGCGGCGTGGGCGGCGTCCAGTGCCTTGTCGATGTCTTCGGCAGTGGAGCGGGGGAATTCGGCAATCGGTTGGCCATTGACTGGCGAGGTGTTGGTGAAGTACTGACCTTTGACAGGCGCGACGAACTCGCCGCCGATGTAGTTACCGTACTTGCTCTTGAACGAGACTTTGGCGCCTTCAGTACCGGGGTGAGCGTAACGCATGATGATGTTCTCCTTGGCTTTGTACTTATTAGAGAAACGCGCAAGTGCGCTTGCTATAAGCGTAGAGCAAAGGTCGGGCCACTGCCGTGCAGGGCAGGTAAATCAAGGGCTTGGGTGGTTTGTCTCGGACGAGCGGATGGCGTCTGTGACGGTTTTGGTACAGCTGGGGTGACAGTTTGTACCGCTTTTGGCACAGCGGATGACCGGGCAGTCTTGCCAGCATTGCAATGCGTCGGTGGCTGGAGGATGCTGGGCGTCACCTCAGCATTGGGCCGTCGAGCCGCGGGGAGAACAATAAGAAATGCACGACAACCATTTGAGTCGCCATGCCCAACAGGTTCTCACTGCTACCCAGGGCAAACCGCACCTGCACGGGCCCGGTGCCGATCCGTCGATTGCCCGTTCGTGGCTGCGCTGTCTGGAGGACTACCACCTCGACCCGGCGCTGAGCATGGCGCCGACTGTGCTCGAACACGGCCGGGTACTGGAAAGCCGCGAACGTCTGCAGCAGGTTCTACAGATCGCCGGCAATGAAATGAGCAGCCTGCATCAACAGCTCTCCGGCGCCGGCCACGCGGTACTGCTGACCGACGCGCGCGGGGTGATCCTCAACTGCGTCACCGCGCCCGCTGAACGCAAGATCTTCGAACGCGCCGGCCTCTGGCTCGGTGCCGACTGGAGGGAAGCCTGCGAAGGCACCAACGGCATCGGCACCTGCCTGGTTGAACGGCAGGCGCTGACCATCCATCAAGACGAACACTTTCGCGGTCGCCACACCGGCCTGACCTGTTCTGCGAGCCCGGTGTTCGACCCGCATGGCGAACTGCTCGCGGTGCTCGACGTGTCATCGGCGCGCCATGACGTCTCGCGGCAGAGCCAGTTTCACACCATGGCGCTGGTCAATCTGTCGGCGAAGATGATCGAGAGTTGCTACTTCCTGCGCTGTTTCGATAACCAATGGTTGTTGCGTTTTCATTTGCAGGCCGAATCTGTCGGGTTGTTCAGCGAAGGTTTGCTGGCGTTTGACGGCGAAGGGCGGATCAGCGCGGTCAACCAGAGTGCGCTGAACCTGCTCGGGCATATTCGTGGCGGCTTGCTGGGCAAACCGGTCGAGGCGTTTTTCGATTGTTCGCTGGATGAATTGCTTGGCCGCGCCAGTGCCCATGCCAGCGCCAGTTGGCCGCTGCGCACCCGTGCCGGCCGACATTTGTTTGCGGTGTTGCGCGGGGAATCGCGCAAACCTGTACCGATGGTAGCGACGCCGGTGGTCGCTGAGGTGCCGCGCCTGTCGGGCATCTGTCACGGTGACGAGGCGTTGCAGGCCGATTTCCGTAAAGCCCTGCGCGTCTTTGAACGTGATGTACCGCTGCTGATCAACGGTGAAACCGGCTCTGGCAAAGAGGCTTTTGCCAAGGCTGTGCATCACGCCAGTCAACGCTCCGCCAAGGCCTTCGTTGCACTCAACTGTGCGGCGATTCCTGAAAGCCTGATCGAGAGCGAGCTGTTCGGCTATCGCGGCGGCAGCTTCACGGGCGCACGCAAGGACGGCATGCGCGGCAAGTTGCAGCAGGCCGATGGTGGCACGTTATTCCTCGATGAAATCGGTGACATGCCCCTAGCCTTGCAGACCCGGTTGTTGCGGGTGCTTGAAGACCGGCAAGTGGTGCCGATTGGCGGCGAGCCGGAGGCGGTCAACGTACGGATCATTAGCGCCACCCACCGCAATTTGCTGGAGCGGGTCGCCGATGGCAGTTTTCGCGAGGATTTGTATTACCGGCTCAATGGGCTGGAAGTGGCGTTGCCTGCATTACGTGAGCGTAGCGACAAGGCGCAGTTGCTGGATTTTCTGCTGGCCGAGGAGGCGGGCGGCGAAACGATCCTGATCGACGAGGCGGCGCGTCAGGCTTTGCTGGCATTTAATTGGCCGGGGAATGTGCGGCAATTGCGCAATGTCCTGCGCACGCTGGCGGCGTTGTGTGATGAAGGGCGGATCGGGGTTGAGGATTTGCCGGTGGTAATTCGGCACGGGCGGGAGCCGATTTTGCAGCCTGATTCATCTGAACATCCACTGGAAGACGCTGAGCGGATTGCCCTGCTTAAAACTTTGGAGCAGACGCGGTGGCATATGACGCATACGGCTGAGCAGCTTGGCGTCAGCCGCAATACCCTTTATAGAAAGCTGCGTAAGCATGGGATTGAGCGGCGGGTCAGTTAGAAGCCCCTCACCCTAGCCCTCTCCCAGAGGGAGAGGGGACTGACCGGGTCGCTCTACTGATTTACGCCGACCTGAAATATCGAGCCGAACTCAGAATTTGAAAGCGACCGAGATCGGCTCCCTCTCCCAGAGGGAGAGGGGACTGACCGAGTCGCTCTACTGATTTACGTCGACCTGAAATATCGAGCCGAACTCAGAATTTGAAAGCGACCGAGATCGGCTCCCTCTCCCGGGAGGCGAGGGGACTGATCGAGGTGTTTTGGAGATGTACGCCGACCTGAGTTATCGAGCCGAACTCAGGATTTGAAAGCGCCCGAGATCGGCTCCCTCTCCCTCGGGAGAGGGCTGGGGTGAGGGGCTACAATCTGCAGCCGAGTCGAGATGTCGAGGGCGACCCACCAGACCTCCTCACCTAAAGAGTGCGATTTCCCCCTCCATACGCTAACCTGCGGCCATGTTTTACGAGGTCGACTATGCACATTCATATTCTGGGTATCTGCGGGACTTTCATGGGCTCGATGGCGGTGTTGGCCAAAGAGCTGGGCCATCACGTGACCGGTTCCGACGCCAACGTCTATCCACCGATGAGCACACAGCTTGAAGCTCAGGGCATTCAGCTGACGCAGGGTTACGATCCGGCGCAGCTCGATCCGGCACCGGATCTGGTGGTGATCGGCAACGCCATGTCGCGCGGCAACCCGGCGGTGGAATATGTCCTGAACAAAGGCCTGCCGTACGTGTCCGGCCCGCAGTGGCTGGCTGACCACGTGCTGCAAGGTCGCTGGGTACTGGCGGTGGCCGGTACGCACGGCAAAACCACCACCAGCAGCATGCTCGCCTGGGTGTTGGAGCACGCTGGCATGAGCCCGGGTTTCCTCATCGGCGGCGTACCCCAGAACTTCTCGGTCTCTGCTCGCTTGGGCGGTACGCCGTTCTTCGTGATCGAGGCCGACGAATACGACAGCGCCTTCTTCGACAAGCGTTCGAAGTTCGTTCACTACCGCCCACGCACCGCGATCCTCAATAACCTTGAGTTCGATCACGCCGACATCTTCCCGGATCTGCCGGCGATCGAGCGGCAATTCCATCACTTGGTGCGCACCATCCCAAGCGAAGGTCTGGTCATCCACCCGACCACCGAGCCGGCCTTGCAGCGTGTGATCGAAATGGGCTGCTGGACCCCGGTGCAAACCACCGGTGCCGGCGGTCAGTGGCAAGTCAAATTGCTCAGCGAAGACGGTTCGGCGTTCGAAGTGATGTTCGAAGGCGTGTCGCAAGGCACCGTCGAGTGGGAGCTGACCGGTCAGCACAACGTTGCCAACGCCTTGGCCGCTCTGGCGGCGGCGCGGCATGTTGGCGTGGTGCCATCGATGGGCATCGCCGGGTTGAGCGCGTTCAAGAACGTCAAACGCCGCATGGAGAAAGTCGCCGAAGTACGCGGCATCACCATCTACGACGACTTCGCCCACCACCCGACTGCGATTGCTACCACCCTCGACGGCTTGCGCAAGCGCATCGGCGACGCACCGCTGATCGCGATCATCGAACCGCGCTCCAACTCGATGAAGCTCGGCGCGCACCGTGACGGTTTGCCGGACAGTGTGGTCGATGCCGATCAGGTGATTTGGTATGCCCCGGCCAACCTTGGCTGGGATCTGGCTGGCACTGCCGCGCTGTGCACGGTGCCGTCGATTGTCAGCGACTCACTGGAAGGCATCATCGAACGCGTGAAGAGCCAGCCCCAGCCCGGTACTCACGTGGTGATCATGAGCAACGGCGGCTTCGGCGGCCTGCACGGCAAACTCGCCGAGGCGCTGCAATGAACACTCGTTTTGAGAGCAATGGCCCGGAACGCATCACACTGGCCATGACCGGTGCCTCCGGCGCTCAGTACGGCTTGCGCTTGCTCGATTGCCTGGTGCGGGAAGATCGCGAAGTGCACTTCCTGATCTCCAAGGCCGCACAACTGGTGATGGCCACCGAGACCGATGTGACGTTGCCGCCCAAGCCACAGATGATGCAAGCCTTCCTGACCGAATACACCGGGGCTGCCGCTGGGCAGATCCGCGTGTACGGCAAGGAAGACTGGATGTCGCCGGTGGCCTCGGGGTCTGGCGCTCCTGCGGCGATGGTCGTGGTGCCGTGCTCCACGGGCACGCTATCGGCAATTGCCACGGGCGCCTGCAACAACCTGATCGAACGCGCGGCTGATGTGACATTGAAAGAGCGGCGTCAGTTGATTCTAGTGCCGCGTGAAGCGCCGTATTCGAGCATTCATCTGGAGCACATGCTTAAGCTGTCGAACATGGGCGTGACGATTCTGCCGGCCTCGCCGGGCTTCTATCACCAGCCGCAGACCATCGATGACCTGATCGCTTTCGTCGTGGCGCGGATTCTCAATCTGCTCGGCATTCCCCAGGACATGCTGCCGCGTTGGGGTGAGCATCATCAGAGCAGCGATGAATAAGCTGCTGGTGATCGGCCTGGTGTTGTTGCTGACCGGGTGCGCCACGGCGCGCACCCTCGATGCGGCCAAACCCGGTGCGCCGGTGGTGTACTCCGGGACGCGGCTGGATTTGTACGCAATGAATGGCGGGTGCTGTGCGATGGATCGGTTCGGGGCTGAAGCGCCGAGCTATCCGGGGGTGGATCTGCCGGCGAGTGCGTTGCTCGATACGCTATTGTTGCCGTTGTCATTGCTGACGGTGATTGGCGTGAGTTTTCAGGCGACTGGCGGATTGTAGGGGAGCGCTGCGCACTCCATTCGCGAACAGGCTCGCTCCCACAGGGGGACGCGGTGCAAATGTGGGAGCGAGCCTGCTCGCGAAAGCTTTCTTCCAGGCGCAATAGATTATTTGCCGAGCTTGCGCAGCTCATCCGACTCGATCACTCGCACGCCATCTTGCTCTTCCAGCGCCAACCGCCACATCGCCCGCGCCAGTTGGCAGGCCTCGATGCCACGGTATTTACCGGGAATCAGCTTCGACAACGGCCCGGCGAGCTGCTCGGCCAGACGCGGTTCAGTCCGTTCACCCAACAACAGCGATGGCCGGCAAATGGTCAGTTGCGGCCAGTCCTGCGCGCGCAATGCCTGCTCCATTTCGCCTTTGACCCGATTGTAGAAAACCGACGACTTCGGATCGGCGCCAATCGCGCTGATCACAATCAGATGCCGCGCGCCCATTTCCCGCGCGCGTTTGGCGAACGCCACCACCATGTCCAGATCCACCGCGCGAAACGCCGCTTCCGAACCGGCCTGCTTGATGGTGGTGCCGAGGCAGCAATAGGCGATATCGACGCGACCACTGAGCTGCGGCAGAAACGCCTGCGGATCGCCCACCGGGTTTTCCAGGTGCGGATGTTCGGCCAAGGGGCGACGCGAAGGGGCGAGCACGCGTGAAATCGTTGGCTCGTTGAGCAAACGGTCGAGTAGATGTTCACCGGTCAAACCGGTGGCTCCGGCAAGCAATACGTGCTGAGGCGTCAAGTACATAGTGTCTCTCCCTTGATACTGTTCAGCTTAGTTGCTCTTTGTCGCTCCGTCGTTCAACGCAGCACTTTGCAATGCTTTTCTGGCTTGCTGTTTGCGCAGCAATTGCCAGTGCGACAGCACGGTTTTCGGCGCCCAGATCTGCGGCTCCGAGGCCTCGAAGTTATCGGCCAGTTCACGCTCGGCTACGGTGGCCTTGGCCAGTTTGAAGGCTTGCTCCAGGTCATCGGTCTGGTTCAGCGCCTGGGCGAATAGCGCGTCGCCGAAATAGGTGAAGTTGGCTTCTTCCGAGCAGCCGAAGGACACCCGATCAGCGCGCGAGGCGGTCATGATCAGCGTGCGTTCGTCTTTCAGCGCCGGGATGAAACCGCCGGAGTAGCAGGCCGAGATCACGATGATCTTGTCGCGGTTTTTCAATGGCGCCAGCACAGCGGCGAGTTCGTCGGCGGGCAGGTCGGCCAGCTCCATGCGCGGCTGGTCGAGCACCAGTTCATGTTCGGCGGTGCCGTGGCTGGTCAGGTAGATGAACAGCAGATCTTCCGGGCCGCGGCGTTCGGCGAGGGTTTGTGCGGCGCGGCGCAGGTTCTCGCGGGTGGCCATCGGCCGGTCGCCGAGGTGGTCGCGGTGGTTGACCAGACGGATCTGGCCATAAGCGCCGAAGCGCGTGTTGAGCATGTTGGCAACATAATCGGATTCGCGCAGGAACACGCTTTGCTTGCCGTCACCGCCGAGGGTCAGGGTGTACAACTCGACCGCCGGGGTCGAAGCAGGAATGGCGGCCAGTGCGTCCTCGAGCAGGCGGCCCTGAGCGAGCAAACCGAGTTCGAGCGTATCGGGCAGCAACTTGCCGTCGGCGTCGCGCACACGCTGGCCGTTGATCCAGGTGCCGCTCATGACGCTGCCATCGGTGAGCACCAGGGTGCCGCGTCCGGAGTAACTGTCGTTGTCGAAACCGCCGATGTAGAAACTGCCATCAGGCAGGTTCAAACGACCCTGACCGCTGAAGCGCCAGTCGCTGAACGCGCCGACGTAATGGCTGCCATCGGCGCCGATCAGTTCGCCCTTGCCGGTCAGCGCGCCTTCCTTGAACTGGCCGAGCCAGACATCGCCGTCAGCATTTTCGTAGCGGCCCTTGCCATGCAATTGGTTGTTCTTGAAACCGCCGACATAGATGTCGCCGTCAGCGCTGTTGAAGGTGCCGTTGCCTTCCAGCTGACCGTTGACGAAATGTCCGCTGAACGTGTTGCCACTGGAATCGCCACGCTGGCCTTCACCGTTGGGTTTGCCGTGGGCGAACTGGCCTTGATAGGAGCTGCCGTCGTCCATTTCCAGACGGCCGAGCCCGGAATATTGGTCAGCCTTGAATTCGCCACGGTAGGTCATGGCGTTTTCTTTCAGCGTCCCTTCGCCTTCGCGGCGGCCCTGCTTGAAGCCGCCGGTGTAACTGCTGGCATTGGTGGTCAGGCTGCCCTGGCCGTCGAACAGGCCTTGCTGAAACTGGCCGCGATAAACCTCGCCATTGCTGCCATGCCATTCGCCCTGACCATGCCACTGACCTTTGTCGAACTGTCCGGCATACCTACTGCCGTTGGGGTAGTCGACGCGGCCCTGACCTTGCAGCAAGCCATCGACCAGTTCACCGCGATAGCGTCCGCCGTCGGGCAGGCGCGCATCCGGCGGCAACAGCGATTCGCCGTCGCCGCACGCGGTGAGCATCAGGGTCAAGGCAAGGGGTGCAAGACGAGCGAGTGAGCGCATAGCGGGATCCGGGCAATTAGGCGACCGAGTATGCCGCAGCTATGTGACCTAATGCAGCCGGTAAAAACAGTGTTGACGCGAAACAGCGTGCGCTGCTTCGCATCCAGAACCATCAGACGAAGCAGAGCGACAGCGGTTCGGCGATATAGGCCGGTTTGTCCGAGCCTTCTATCTCCAGTGTCGCGGTGGCTTTGAGCAGCCACTGGCCCGGTTTTTTCTCGGTCACTTCGCCCAGATCGACCTTGAGCCGGACCTTGGAATTGACCTTCACTGGCTGGATGAAACGCACACTGTCCAGCCCGTAGTTGACGACCATCTTCACGCCTTGCGGCAGGATCAGGATGTCTTCCATCAATTTCGGGATCAGTGACAACGACAGAAAACCGTGGGCAATGGTGCTGCCAAATGGCGTTTGCGCGGCTTTGACCGGGTCGACGTGTATGAACTGATAATCACCGGTGGCTTCGGCGAACAGGTTGATGCGTTCCTGATCGATGGTGAGCCATTCGGAACGTCCGAGTTCCTTGCCGACATAATCTTTGAGCTCTGCAACGGGAACATAGGGCATTGAGACTCTCCTTGGGTTCATCGGTTTTATAGTTTTTCAGGTGGGGGGATTTGACCTCCCTGCGAACCACTGTAGATCATCATGGCGATTTGCTCCGGTCAACCGACCATGCTTTTGGCGAATGCCGATCCATAGCGCAGGCGTGCTTATAATGCCGAGCCTCTGCTGGGCGAAAAGTAAGATGGAGATGTCGGATGTTGCTACGTGGCCTGACCCTGCTGGTGCTGTTTCAACTGCTCGGCACGGCGCTCAATCATTTGCTGTTACCGGTGCTGCCGGGGCCGATCATCGGTCTGCTGCTGTTGCTGGTCTTCCTGATCATTCGCGGTGAAGTCGGCGAACCGCTGAACCTTGCGGCCGGCAGTCTGCTGCGTTATCTGCCACTGCTGCTGGTGCCTCCGGCCGTGGGCGTGATGGTTTACGCCACAGCCATTGCCGCCGATTTCTGGGCGATTGTCGGCGCGCTGGTGCTGTCGCTACTCCTGTCGATGGCGTTCGCCGGGGTATTGATGCAGCGCCTGGTTAAACGGCACGCGCCAGCGTCGGAGGAATCCTGATGCTTTTCGACTGGCAGGGCGCCTGGGCTTCGGTCATTCATCATCCGCTGTTCGGCATCGGCATTACCCTCGGTGCTTATCAACTGGTGCTGGCGGCGTTCGAGAAAACCCGCTGGATCTTTCTGCAACCTGTGCTGGTCTCCATGCTGTTGGTGATTGGCGTTCTGGTCGGCTGCGGCCTGACCTACGCCGAGTATCGCAAGAGCACCGAGATCCTCAGCATTCTGCTTGGCCCGGCGACCGTGGCGCTGGCGGTGCCGCTGTATCTCAACCTGCGGCGTATTCGCCAATTGTTCTGGCCGATTTTTACTACGCTGGTGATAGGCGGGGTGGTTGCCACGGGCATGGGCGTGTTGCTGGGCTGGTGGTTCGGTGCTGATCACATGATTCTGATGACCATGGCGCCGAAGTCGGTGACTTCGCCGATCGCGATGCTGGTGGCCGAGCAGATCGGCGGCGTGGCGGCGCTGGCGGCGGTGTTCGTGTTGATCACCGGGGTGATCGGCGCGATCTTCGGCCCGGCGCTGCTGAACCGCCTCGGTGTGCACAGTCCCGAAGCGCGAGGCATGGCGCTGGGCATGACCGCGCATGCGGTCGGCACGGCGGTGGCCATGCAGGAAAACGATGAGTGCGGCGCCTTCGCGGCGCTGGCGATGAGTCTGATGGGCGTGGCCACGGCGGTGTTCCTGCCGTTGGCGGTTTCGATGGTGGTGTAAGGAAATGTCTATGAGTCTGCCGCTTTTTCCGTTGAATACTGTGCTGTTTCCCGGTTGCAACCTCGACTTGCAGATCTTCGAGGCGCGTTACCTCGACATGATCGGCCGCTGCATGAAGCAGGGCGGCGGTTTTGGCGTGGTGTGCATCCTGGACGGCCAAGAAGTCGGCGTCGCCCCAGAGGGTTTTGCTCTGGTCGGCTGCGAAGCACGCATCACCGACTTCCAGCAGCAGGACAACGGCTTGTTGGGCATTCGTGTTCAAGGTGGGCGGCGGTTCACGGTGTTGCGTACCGAGGTGCAACGCGACCAGTTGATCCTCGCCGATGTCGAGTGGCTGGATGACGAGCCTGAGCAACCGCTTCAGGACGAAGACGCTGACCTGGTGGCTCTGCTCAAGGCCCTGGCCGAGCATCCGATGGTGGAAGCGCTGAACATGGGCACTGATGCGTTGGGTCAGCAATCGCTGGCCAATCAATTGGCCTATCTGCTGCCGTTCGCAGAAGAAGACAAGATCGACCTGCTGCAACTTGACGATCCCCAGCAGCGGCTTGATGCGATTCAGGCATTGCTCGACGAGCTACAGGGTGAATTGTTCGCCTAGTTGCACTTTGAATTAACTCATTGCATCTGCCAGCATTGTTTCGCTTTCGTCTTTGTCTTAATTTAAAGTTGTCCGCAGGAAGCGGGCGACTTGAATAAAAATAAGGATGAAAGCATGACTGTATATGAAGATGAATGGGCGTTTTGGGATGATATTGCCGGTAGGTATATTATGAAGCATGCCGGAGCGGATCATAATATTGGTTACGTGATTGACGCTGCTTCAACTTATGCAGACCGGATGGTCGTCGCTCGACGTAAACGAAAGTTTGAAAAAGTCCCTGTTGGTGATGTCTCGCGGATTCCTGCAACTGCCCAACCGTAGTGACCGCTATTGCGGTTTGATTATTTCCCTTTTTCAGTATTGCCTGCCGTTGCAGTTTTACTGGCGGCACGGTGTTTGCAGGTGCAATCCCATGTCTTTAGCAAAAATAAACAATAAAACATTTACGGCGCATCTTTATCTTGATGGGCGGCCAATGGTACTTAATCAACAACGACTGCAACAAGCTTTGTACGACCCGCGGATAACCAACGGTGAGAAGCTGGATGCCGAAGTGGCGCTGGCAGATTCGCGCAAACCCAGCATCATAACGCTGGCGGATCATGAAGACGACACGCCACTTGTATTGAAGTTCGTGCCTAAGGGTAACGAATATATCATCAACCTTGAGCTTCCAGGAACGTTCGAAGGTGCGCAGTTATTCATAGAGGACACGACCGAGAACCTGTTGGCCAGTACCAGTGCTCCGGTGCAGTACTTTTCATTCAGAACGGCTAGTGTTTTGAAGGCCTCTTTAAGTGATATCGATCCCGGTCCCGCCTATGTCGAGTTGATCAGTAAGCCTAGTAACAGGCCCTTGTACCGGCATGTAAGCAGAGGAGTGAATGCATTTGTTTCCGCACAACCTAACGCGACGGGTCACAATGCTTTCAATCAACTTCCAGCCACATTTGTGATTAAATTAATCAAGCAGCCTCCCGTCACAGCATAATAAAAGGCGCCATTCATTATTGATATGAATGGCGCTTTTGGTCAGACTCGGTAATGCTCGGGCACTGGCCAGATCACATCGTTAGAGTAGGTGTTTTCGCCTTTTGGCAACTTCAACACGACACCGCCGGAGTTGGCTATTTGATCTATCAATTTGTCGTAAGCAGTGAGTCCATGAAAATAGACATCGTTCCCGTCGGTACCTGCCCATGTGGCTTTCTCGATAGCCTCAGCGTTGTCACCGGCCTGCCGCAAGATATCCTCGACTCTGGCTGCCTGGCTCAGGTCCGATCTCACCAGCCAGATTCTTTCTGCACTGATACCTCGCGTCGGCATTGATATCCGGCCTTCCAATGGGTCACCGTCAAAATCCATGGCGTTCAGGTAAATGTTTTCGTCTCGGGGGACCACTTCGATGCCGCGGGTGTCGATGGCGTAACGGAAGCCAAGAAGTTGTTTGCGCCGCAGCAATGGATAGTCACGCGAGTCGTCCATTTCAAACGATGTATCAGAATCGTTAGCTGAACTGTGTCGATTCCCGCTTGACGAATCGCTGTCAGAGAAATGCCCCGGATAACGGTTAGCCTGGCTGTTGTAATGCCGAGGGTTGGAGTAGTAATCAAAAAACATGTAGGACTTGAGATTGGCCACAGAGAATGTCGCGCTGAAAGCCGATTTGTTTGTGGAGTCGGAAGGGTTGCCCCTCAATTTCACCAGTCGTTTGTCCCGCGCCAGTTCGAAAGGCGTGCGCAAATCGGCGCGGAACATGGCCGGGATGTCCGTTCTGAAAAGGTAGCCATGCCTGGTGAGCTTGTAGCCGGCATATTCCAGATAACTTTTCAGAAAACTTTCTTCATAGCGTTGTTCAACGGGATGTGAGTCGAAATCAGGCTGCCCGCCTTGTTCTCTTATTCTTAGAATCAATGGCTGCACTTCCTCAGCAATCTGATCGAAGCGGCGTTCGTCCAGCGTGTTCTGAGTCAATCGTTTGTGCTGTTCGGTCCATTCGGGAAAGCCGTTATCCATGTCCGGGAGCAAGCGTTTTTGCTGGGCGATGGTCAAGTTGTAGCTGCGCAGAAGTTCGGCGCATTCGCTCCGGGATTTCTGCGGATAGGACCATCTCATGGCGTTCATGAGGGATTTGTGGTGATCGTCATTATCGGTGCGTCTTGCCCAGTCCGGCGCTCTGCCGCTGGCTTGGGCCTCGGCTCGAAAGGCCACAACTTCTGCACCGTGGATGTTGTACACGTCCCATATTTCGCGATCGGTCCAGTGCGCAAGCTGCAAGGCTACGGATGCATCTCCGCGAGCCTCGCTCGGGTCGACTTTAACCAGATGGCCGTATCGATCCTTGAACGCAAAGCCGACATTACGGCGCATGATAGAGTCCCCGTGATACGGCACATGTTTCCATTCGTGTACCGCGTAATAGCCTTGTGCATCTGGCACATTACTAGAGTAGGTATTACCCTTTTCATGCACGGTGTAGCGATCAAGAGGGTAGTACGCAATGGGCTTTTTCAAGCTCCAGATGTTGCTGTCAGCCACTCGATAAAGCGGAGGACCGGATGGCATCCGCTCACTCGGCAACCTGGCCCGGTAGGCTTTCATCAGATCGTGGAACGCCACCATCACCGTCACCCCGGCGGCTGATCCATCTTCCTGGGCGATGTCCGCGAACGTGCGACCCTTGTGAATCTTCAGCCCGTCTGCGTTGTGGCTCAAAGACGCATCGACGTTCTGCAAATAGGGCTCGAGGGGCGAGGTGGTTGTAAAAGGCAGGGGCATTTGCGTTTCGGGTGTCTGCGTAATCGATAATGTGGATTCCACTTTTGAGGTGCTGCTGTGAGGGCCGTCGGCGTTAATGCCCGGTGATTCGTTTGTCCCGTCCGGTCTGATGCGGCCAGGCAAACGGGGATCCAGATCGACTGGACGATCGTAGGGCGCAGGACGGGGTGTCGAGGCGGTGGGTGTTTCTGTGGTTGGGGATGGGCGCAGTGGCCCGGTTTTTTGGCGCATAAAAGTCACTCCATGTGATTGAGTCAGCCGTCCATTGGCTGAATGAGTCAGGGCCGGTCATGCTCGGGAGCCGGCCAGACGATGTCGTCGGCGAACGTCTTGTCGCCCTTGGGGAGTTCAAGAATCAGGCCGCCTGAACCGGCGATTCCATCGATCAGGCTGTCATAACCGTTGCTGCCAAAATAGCTGGCCGTTTGACTGTCGGTTCCTGCCCAGGTGGCCTGTTCGATTTCCGCGACACGGTCACCCGCCTGGTCCAGTACATCCTTGACCCGGGCGGCGCGCGTCAGGTCGGAACGTACCAGCCAGATCCGCTCGGCACTGATGCCGCGTGTGGGCGTCGAGATGTGCCCCTCCAGTTCGTCGAAGAAGAATTTACTGTTGCCGGGGTTGAATGCCTTGTTCTCCGCCCCCGGCACCACTTCCAGGCCGCGTGTGTCGATGACATACACAAATGATGTCTTTTGCTGGCGGCGAGTGGATTCATAACCTTTCGAATCATCGAAAACGAAGGAGCTGTCAGAGTCGGCTTCGTCGCCGGTCCGTTTGCCGTCCGACACTGAACTGTCGCCGGAATCCGAGGGCTCACCGCTGCGTCCTTTGGAACTCTGTGGATTTACGCCGGGAAAACGATTGGCCTGCGAGTTGTAATGCAGCTCGTGATAGAAGCCGCCCCTGGTTGCCGCATAAGCGGTGGCGTCATGCAGTCCGAACGTTGCACTCAGCGCACGCTTGTTCGTGGTGCCCGTGGGATTGCCTTTGCGGTACATCATCCGCCCGTCCCGGGCCAATTCGAAGGGTAATCGGGTTTCGCCTCGGAACATCGCCGGAATGTCTGTGCGGTAAAGCATGTTGTGTTGGGTCCGGAGGTAGCCGAGGGAAGTGGCGTAGTCGGCTAAAAAAGCATCGCTGTAGCGAGTGGCGGGCCAGTGATGGTCGAGACCCAGCCCTTGGGTCCTCAAGTCTTGAACGTAGTTGTCCAGCTCTTCGTTGATCAGTTTGAAGCGCTGGTCATTAGTCGGGTCGAGGCTCTGGCGTTTATGGCTTTCAACCCATTCCGGGATCGGGCCGTCACTGAACTCCGTGCGTAACCGACACAGTTGGTCCTTGGTCAGGTTATAGCTGCGTTGTAATTCCAGACGCTGGGCAAGAGGCAGTTGTGGATAGAGCCACTTCAACGACTCGGCCACAAACAGATGGTCTTCGCTGTTCTGTGCCCGGGGTGCCCAGTCCGGTGCCTTGCCGGAGGCTTGCGCTTGTGTGCGGAAATCCGAAATCCGGGCGTCATCCACAATGTACATTCGCTGGATGTCCTGGTCTGACCATTGCGCCAGTTGCCTGTCGGCCAGTCTCTCGTGTTTTGCTTGCGCGGGATCGATGGCAATCCAGTGATGCTCCGGGTGTTTGATGGCATAGCCGAGAATGGCTGAATCACTGCTCGATCCGAAAGCGCGGAATGCGTAGTGGCCATCAGCGTTTGGGGTCGCGGAGAACGCATAATCATCGCCATTGAGGAACGTGCGGTGACGATCCAGGCTCCATAGATTGTCCTGCGTGGTTCGGTATATCGGTGGGCCAGGGGGCAGGCGTCTGAAGGACATCACTCGATATGCCTTGAGGTCGGCATCGTATTTAACGCAAACGTGCTGCCGGCCTTGTGTGCCTGGAAGCTGGACATCGACCCACTCTTTGGTGAGATAACGCCTGATACCGGTTGTGCTGGGGGCAGGCAGATCGCCGAAGTAGGGTTGTACAAAATCTTCGAGTGAGGTTGCCGAAAAAAATGGCGGGTCGGCACGCTCTGGCGACATGACGCTGACTTCGATTGGCGAGTTTCCTTGTCGGGAGCTGCCTGGCTCATCCACACGGGGCCGCTTGGAGGAAGAAGGCGATTGGAGTGGAAAATGGCCGGAAATGTGTGTGGGAATCGCCGGGTTGTGCGCCGTCTGATCTCCAGGCACGCGTGTTGTGGTTGCCGGCCTGTCGACTGTCGGTGAGGGGGGGCGTGCCCCCTGCTTTTGTCGCATACAGTGAATCTCCTTTATGTTTGACACAGCCTTTCCTTGGCTGAGTGATGCACACACCCGGGCAATGAGTGGCATCGTCCGGGCTTGTTGATCATTGGCTGAAAATGTTCAGCGGGTGTCGGCCGCTTCGATCAGTAAATCCTCGGGTTTGATTCGCGCTGCCGGATCGCCAACACGTCCCCAATACTTCCTCTTCGAGTTGTAAAGCACTGTGCCGCTTTCTCCAGACGTCGAAGCGATGTGGGTGACATACACGACTGCCGCCAGTTCGTTCCGTTGTTGATGTGCAGTGATTTCGGCCAGGAGCGCCTCGACGCTGGCATGATTGCGGGCGTCGATGACGTAAAGCTGAAACACTTCAAACAGCAGGGAAACTTCATAAATGTTGCCGGATGAAGTTGCTACGCTGATGAACTCCACCGGCACGTCGTCCTCGATATCGGGCAATTCAATTGTGACGCTGGCGACTCGCAAGCGGTTGCCGTTCAGATGAATGTCGTTGCGTGACACGGTTTCTTTCAGCGTATGGCTGAAAAGATTCCAGATAGACGCATTGCTTGTTTTTGCGGTCGCGCCGGGAGTGGAGAGGCGAATGATCGAGTTGCTCGCAAGATGGATGTCGTAAGTGGCACCTTGGCCTTCGAGCAGATAAATGCCGGTGTGAGGCCTGGCGTCGATCACAACGGTGCTGTTATACGGCGCAAGCGATGTTTTCTCGCCGAGTTGTGGTCGGGTAAACAGATATCTGCCATTGCGTTTCATCAGGCAACTGCGGGTGCGATGTACCCGGCGGCCGGGATTTTTTACATCGTCTTCGTAGTCCAGGTCGGGCACTTGCAGTCGGTATGAAACTTCATCCTGCAGGATCAGGGCGATGTCTTGTACAAGGTGAACCGTGGTGACTCTCAGGCTGTTTCTCCCGCCGTAGCCTGTAGCGGCCGCGATTGGCTGGATCACCCCTTTGAATGCCACGACTTTTTCCGGCAGCCGGATTGAAAGATCGAAGTCTTTATAAATCAGGTAGGTGTAACCCGAAACGCCTTTGCGCACTTCAACCTCATAGCTGACGACGACGTCGACAATTTCCGAGTCCTTGAAATCCAGGTAAACGTTTCTTGAGGTTTCAGGTGTATTGCGCTTGGCCACAAATTCGACATTGCGGTTGGTGCGAGACACGAAATGCCGCTTCAACCCTTCCTCGGCAATGATGACGGTGCCGTCGTTGACGATTTGGGGGGGCAGGGCGGCCTGACCACTGACGGTTATTGCAACCTCGATGCGTTGATTTGCCGTGTCGTCCGGTTGCGCTGGCAGCAACGCCACCAGTTCGTAGCCGTCCTCCGTCGTGAACCGCCACTGACCGTTCTTCAGGTGGCGTTTGTTATCGATCCATTGGTAGACATTTTCGATGGTCAGGACATGTTCGGGATCTCTGCCATCTTTGTCGCGCAAAGAGCGCACGCTCAACGAGGTGCCGACGATCTTCCACTGCTGAATGACCTCCATCGGCCAGCCGAACTCGATCAGGCTCGACTGTTCGCCGTCCTCGACGATCGTCGTCCGTGCATTGGTGTTGGCAATGTAGTACCGATCTGTGCCGGAACCCCCTTCAACCCGGCAGTCTGTTCCGTAGATGGCAATGGTGTCGTCACCGGCGCCGGCGCTGATGCGGTCGTAACCGTTGGCGGCAATCCGGTTGGCCTCATCGGTCCCGATGACCCGGCTCGTCCCCTTGCGCAATGTCGAGACGTTTTCAAATGAGCTGAGGTGTGCGACTTCCACCGCATCGGCAGCGAGATCAAGCCCACGCAAAGCCACCCTGCCCGATTGCAGATTGATGTCGTGGCCAATGTGACGAGTATCAGAACGCGGGCGAATGCCTTCAAAGGCCACGGTGTCGGAGCCGGCGCCACCATCCAGCACATTGAGATGAGCCGGTGGGGTGGCAAGATTCAAGGCCTGTTCGTTGATCTCCTGATGAAACGCATCGTTCTTGTCACCCCCGGTCAGCGCTTTGTGCCCTTCGCGGTAGGTGAAGAGGTTGGTTTTGGCCTTGACGCCGACGACCCGGTCATTTCCATCCCCGAGGCGCCAGAACACACCTTTGTCATCGCCTGCACTACCACTGACCTTGCCTTTGAGATCGGCGGGCAAGCCATTACTGGCATCCACAATGTCGTCACCGCCGACGATGACCGTCTGACTGTCGAGTTTGAACGGCTTCTCGCCGGTGCTTTCATTCCATTGATAGCGCCAGAGTTCAACCGGCTTCAATTCGACGCTGAAAATGCCATTCACTACGTGCTCGATGGCGTTTTTGTAGGCGCCTTCAAGCAGGTCCTTAGCGGACAGTTCCAACTGCTTCTCGTGATCAACAAAACCTTTGGAAAGCTTGAAGCGATCCATGACTTGCGTGTCCAGGTCCTGGCGAGTGAAGGCGAACCAGCCAGAGCGCAAGCGTTCGTGGAAAGTCAGTTCAATGTAATCATCAATGTCATCCACCACCCTAGCGGCCTGGTAAATCACCGAGGCGGCGATGAGCAAACCGGCGGCGGCAAGGCCGAGCGGCCCGGCGGTACTGCCGAAGCCTGCCATTGCGGCGATGCCCAGCACCAGGCTGATACCTGCGCCGGCGACGCTCAGGCCACCACTGACATAGTGATCCTGAGCTTCTTTGCCTTGCGCTGCTGCGGCGGCGTTGAACGATTTGACCGCATCGATGATGTCGAACGGAAGGGTGATCACGCTGGCGAACAATCCGGCGCCCCGGCTCATGTATTTGCCGACCGAGGTCAGGGGGAAATACTTGAACGCGGTCGCGCCATTCGTGAGCATCGCCTCACCGGTCTTGGTCAGGCCTCGCTCGATGATCAATGAGCCAAATTCGGCAGCGATCGAACCTCCCTGGAAAATCGCTTCCAGCGCATCGCCTTGTCTGATCGCGTCGATCATTGCCCTGTAGCCGCTGTAGATGCCGAATGCCTGCATGCCTACGCCTGCGCCGCTCATCAGATAGCTTTTGTTTTTACTGATCCAGCCAGGGGCGTTTTCGAAAGAGTCGGCCCGGTGGATATCCAGTTTCTGCGCGGCCTTGCCCAACTGATTCATGCGATCCATTGCGCTGCCTGGAGCCTGCGGTGTATCGCTGATGAACAGAGGAGGGGCGTCTATCGAACGCATCAAGGCGATCTCGAAGAACAGCATGGCCGGTGTATCGCTGTTCGGGGTCTTCGCCGAACGCAGCCGGGCCTTGACTCTGGTCTCCTCGAAATTGAGCCCGTCGAGAAATGTTTGATCCGGTGTTTGCATGCCTGCGTTCGCAGGGCTGATGGGCTGGCCATGGACCGTCGCGCCCAATGCCTGAAGTTCGACGCGGCTGGTCAGTATTTCACCGAAACGTAGCCGCCCGAAATGTTTGTCGAGGGATTTGAGCGTGCGTCGATAGGGGGCGTCAGCGTCGTCTGACGGCGTGACGTCGTGGAGCGTGCCCGCCAGCGGTGTATGAGGATTGGCCGATACGTTGAGAGGCACGACCTGAACGGGGCTGACGTTGGCAATCTGCAAAGGTGGGGAGATGATTTTTGACATGTCATTAATCCTTTAATGTAAAGCCCATGGATCCGGTGTCCTTACCGGCGTGTCACTGGCCTTGAATTGTCGGCTTGTCCGTTTCGGGCCAAGTGATGTCGTAGGCGAATTCATTGCCGTTGCCGGACAGTCTGAGCACGGGCTTGCCTGCGTCCTCGGCCTGGTCGATCAGCAGGTCGTATTCGAATTTGTTGGCGTGCCCCGCATGGGTGGCGGCCTCGATCCGTTCAGCGCGATCTCCGGCCTGGTACCTGATGTCGTCGACTTTCACCCCTTTGGTCAGGGCGGTGTTCAATAGCCATACGCGGTCGGCATTCAGCCCGCTTCGGGTGACCGAAATCAGCCCTTCGAAATCATCGGAGGGAAACCAGGTCGTGGAGGTATCGCGGGCCGCTGAGTTGAAGCGAATGTTTTCTTCATGGGGAACCACCTCAAGATGGCGGGTGTCGAGCGCATACATAAACATGACTGTCTGGCGCGCACGTGTGGACTCGTAGTGACGATCGTGATCCCACGGGATCGGGCTTGTGGCTTCGGACCACTCGGAAGACGAAGTGCTTGGCGTGTCACTGGCATCGCTGTCTGTGGCCTGGCCGTCAACGTCACCTCCCGGGTGCTTGTTGGTCTGGCTGTTGAAGCGTAAGTACTCGGGGTCGGGTGCCCGGGCATACACCTGACCTTCATTAAGGCTGAAGGTGGCGCTCATCGGCTTGTGAGTCGTCGCGCCCGGTTCATGGTGGTAGCGGGGGAGCATCGCGTCGTCATTGGCGAGTTCGAAAGGCGTACGATCATCACCGCGGAACAGCGCCGGCACGTCCGTGCGGTACAGGCAATTGTTCTGGTTGCGCTGATAACCGAGTTTATTCAGCAGTGCTTCGAGCACTTCAGGGGTCATGCTGGCCTTGGGGCTGTACCAGTCATGTTGGGCACCGCGTTTGAGATTGAGTTCTTCGCTCACATCACGACTCAGTTGCTCCAGACGCTGCGGGTTATCGAGGTCCTCTGTCAGGTGCTTGTGTTTCTGAGCCCATTGAGGAATGGCCAGTTCGGTGAGCAGGTCATCTCGCAAGCGCGTCAACTGACTCGGTAACAAGTTGTAGGACTGCAGTAGTGTTTCGCGCTGCTGGAGATTCATGTCGGGATACAGCCAGCGCAGGGAGTCGCCCAGCAAATCGGTGAGTGGATTGTTCGTGGCCACGGATTCGACCCACTGCGGCGGTTTGCCAAGTGCTTGGGCTTCAGTTCGAAACCGCACGATCTCCTGGCCATGAATGCCGTATGTCTGCCATATCTCGTGATCGGTCCAGTGCTTCAACAGGGCTTGTTGTGCGCCGAATCCGGCGGCGGGTGGATCGACCTGAACCCAGTTGCCGAATTGATCCCTGAAGGCAAATTGTATGTCGGCGTTGTGGCGATCGAGGGAAGGTTTGAGTTCGTAATAACCCTGAGGGTCCGGTGAGCGCGGTGTTGCCGTGTATTGGCTTTGATTGAGATAAGCGGGGGCGGGGCGGGGTCGCTTGGCGACGGGAGCAAGACCGGCGTGCTCGGCCGTTGGCAGGGCGGGGCGTTTTGCCGATAGCGTGGGCTCTGAGGGGCGTTCTGTCAGGCGCCAGGTCGCCTGGCCTTCGTTTTTGTAAAGCCGCGGGCCGGACGGCACGCGTTCGAACAGCGTCTTGCTTCGATAGTGACCCGTGTCATCAAGGCCGACATGGGTGGTTTGCAGGCCACCTGCATATTCGACGTCGACAAACTGGCGCCCGACGATCCAGCGAAAACCATTGTCGTCAGCCGGTCGCATGCCGACCAGAAACTCATCGGACAGCCAGTAGCTTTCCACCGAACCGTCATTCGCGCGGTGGGCCGGATTTTGCGTCGGCATGGCATGAATGACCACGGAGGGGGGAGTGATGCTCTGCGAAGTTGAATGCGTGCCGGTGGGGCGAGCGGGATCCGATGGGTACACAAAGCCCGGCAATCGGTAGGCTGGCGGAACGCCCGGATCAACGTGCTGATGGTGTAGGGAGACCGGTTCAGGTTGTTGCGAGGAAGGCAGGGGTGGTTTGCGGGGAATCTTCGGACTCATGGAATGCTCGAAATAATATTAATGAGTTTAAAAACCTGATGTAAGTGGTGAAATTTTTGTAACAGTAATGCGGCCCGTCGAAATGAAATTGAAGGGGGTGAGTTTGGCGGGTTTTGATGTTTGTGAATTTAATCTAGCGCATTTTTGGTGTGGTGAAAGTTATTGTTGTTCTGATTTTTGTTGGAAGTGTAACTTTTGTTATAGGGTCTTTTATATGTATGAAATTGTCGGTTAGTCGGGTGGGAAGTTTTACCGGCTGCGAGAAAGTTTGAATGGGAGACGTGCGCTGCTCATGTCGGAAGTTTCTTAAAAGAGCAGCGCGAAGGAAATAAGCCTTGTGTATCGCCTCGTTCAATAGGCGTAACGCAACAGCGTATGAGGTAGATGCCTGAGGACGAAAAAGCCAAACAGCGCCAACATGGCCGGCAAGATCAACCACCAGATCTTGTACGGCATGGGATTGAGTGCGGTTTTGCGTTGACTCAGCCACAGGGCGGCAGCGCAGACACAGGCGGCGAGCATAGCGCCGGCCAATACGTCGGTCGGCCAGTGAGCCCCCAGATAGACCCGCGACAGTGCGATGGAAAGGGCCGGAATACAGGCGATCAGCAACCAGGTCAGGCGCATGCGTGGCGGCTGGCCACGGCCGGCGAGTACCGCCAGGGTCAGAAACAGTGCAAACGAACCTGAGGCATGGCCACTGGGCATGCTGTAGGTAGTCAGTGGGACGGTCAGCACTTCCGGGCGCACTCGGGCAAAGAAATATTTGGTTCCAGTGTTGGCCAGTGCGGTCACCAGGAGCGTGCCGCCGACGAAGATCGCCTGGCGCCATTGCCGGCACAGCAGCAACAGACCGGTCAGCAGGGCGCTGAACAGCAGCATGTTGCGGAACTCGCCGATCAGGGTCAGCGTGACCGCAATTTCATCCAGCATTGGCTGGCGATGTTCCTGCACCAGCGTCATTACGCCTTGATCGAGCGCTGTCAGGTACGGGTAGCCGATGAACAGGCCAATCAGAATCAACAGGCTCATGCTGCTGATCCAGATCGTCGCGCGGCGGTGCCGGCGCAGGCTGCTGTTGACGCTGAGGCCGACCATCACGGCGATGCGGCCGGCGACAATCCCGGCTTCCAGCCAGAATCCTTCAGGCAAGGGCAGGCGGAAGGCCGCGCCGGTGGCCCAGCCCGGCAGCAGATAAGCCAGACTCCACCCCGCGGCAGCCAGCAGGCTGACAGCGGCGAAACGCGGGAAGGGCATGTCGCACATGCCGGCGACCATGGGCAGCATTGGCCGTAACGGCCCGATGAAGCGGCCGACCAATAGACTGGCGATGACGTAGCGCTGGAAATACGACTCGGCACCGGCCATCCATTCCGGATGATGACGCAGCCCCGGCAGGCGTCGAATGTTCTGGTGGAAATGGCGGCCGAGGAAATACGAAACGGCGTCGCCGAGAATCCCGCCGAGGAAACCCAGCAACAGGGTTTCGCTCAGCGAAAGAGCGCCGCTGCCGGCCAGCACGGCGACGGCAAACAGCAGCACGGTGCCCGGCACGATCAAACCGGCAATCGCCAGGCACTCCACAAAGGCCACAATGAACACCGCCACAGCCAGCCATTGTGGATTCGCTGCCAGCCAACCGGTCACGCTATCGAGCCATGGGCCCATAAAACCACTCCATCAAATCTTCAGTTGACCCCTGTGGGAGCGAGCCTGCTCGCGAAGGCATTCGATCAAACAACAGAACTGTTGGATGTATCGACCCCATCGCGAGCAGGCTCGCTCCCACGGGGATTTCATCTATTCCAGAATCGGTGTCATTCAGGGCAAAAAAAATAATCCCGGCCTTCGACCTGACCGCGTCGCAGCGGGTTCCGCGTGCACCATTGCGCATAGGCTGAGTCGACAAAGCGATACATCAAATGTTCGTCACGGCCGTGGGGAATGCCCAAGCGTGTGGTTTGAATGATGTGCGAAGGTGCAGGCCCGGTGTCTTCGACGAGAAGCAACTCATGATCGAAACGTTTGGCGTCCCACACCGGCACCTTTAATCCCAGCGCTTTGCACAGCAGGGTTTGCCCGGCGCAGAGTTTTTGCGTCGGGCGTGCACGCCCCTGCGCGTCAGGGTTGTTCAGCAGCATTTGCGCCAGACTCGCCGGCCCGCTGACTTCATCGAGCCACGGATAGGCGGATTTGATCAGTACCGCATTGCCCGGACCCTGCGCGCTGAAGTTCAGCGAATCACCGCCTCGGGCGTAATACATATAGATGTGGCCGCCATCCAGAAACAAAGCCTTACGTTTTTCTGTGTAGCCCAACGAGGCATGGCTGCCTTTTTCGGCGCAGTAATAGGCTTCGGTTTCGATGATTCGCGCGCTCAGCCAAAGATCACCGACCCGGTGCCGAATGACTTTGCCGAGCAGGTCCTGCGCCAGCACTTGCGCATCTCGGTCGAAAAAGGCGTCCGGCAGCCCCAGCGGCAGGCGTTCGGCGCGGTGGCGAACGGTCAGATTGGACATGGCAGGCAATGTTTATCCAGGCTCAGGAGGTCGTGATGATAACAACGCGCGGCTTAATTGGGCCTGAACACCGGCGAATCCGCGCTCATTTCGACCATCCGCCCGTCACCGCTGTTAGTCCCGGGACGCGACAGCTATAATCTGCCGCTTTCCTCTTTGCCAAGACCCCAGCAGACCATGACTGAGTCCGTTCTTGACTACATGACCCGATTGGGTCGCGCTGCCCGCGAAGCATCCCGGGTCATCGGCCGTGCCAGCACCGCGCAGAAAAACCGCGCCTTGCAGGCTGCTGCCAATGCCCTGGACGCCGCGCGCGCCGAGCTTGCCGCTGCCAATGAGCAGGATCTGGCTGCCGGTCGCGCCAATGGTCTGGAACCGGCACTGCTGGAGCGTCTGGAACTGACCCCGGCGCGTATCGACGGCATGATCGTCGGTTTGCGTCAGGTCGCTGCGCTGCCGGACCCGGTTGGTGCGATCCGCGACATGAGCTTCCGTCCGTCGGGGATTCAGGTTGGTAAGATGCGTGTGCCGCTGGGCGTGATCGGGATCATCTACGAATCTCGTCCGAACGTGACCATCGATGCCGCGAGCCTGTGCCTGAAGTCCGGCAACGCGACGATCCTGCGTGGTGGCTCCGAAGCGATTCATTCCAACCGGGCGATTGCCGCGTGCATTCAGCGTGGTCTGGCCGAAGCCGAGTTGCCCGCCGCCGTGGTGCAAGTGGTCGAAACCACGGACCGTGCCGCTGTTGGCGCGATGATCACCATGCCCGAGTACGTCGATGTCATCGTGCCGCGCGGTGGTCGTGGTCTGATCGAGCGCATCAGCCGCGATGCCCGTGTGCCGGTGATCAAGCATCTGGACGGCATCTGCCACGTCTACGTCAGTGCCCACGCCGATCTGCCGAAAGCCCAGCGCATTGCGTTCAATGCCAAGACTTATCGCTACGGTATTTGCGGTGCGATGGAGACCTTGCTGGTCGATCAAACTGTTGCCAAGGATTTCCTGCCGTCGATGGCGGCGCAGTTCCGCGAAAAAGGCGTCGAACTGCGTGGTTGCGAACGTACGCGAGCGATCATCGACGCCGTTGCCGCCAGCGAAGACGACTGGAGCACCGAGTATCTGGCGCCGATCCTGTCGATTCGCGTGGTCGACGGTCTGGATCAGGCGATCGAACACATCAACCATTACGGCTCCCATCACACCGACTCGATCGTCAGCGAAAACCTCGCCGACACCCGTCGGTTTGTCGCGGAAGTCGACTCGGCGTCGGTGATGATCAACACCCCGACCTGTTTCGCCGATGGATTTGAATACGGATTGGGTGCCGAGATCGGCATTTCTACTGATAAGCTGCACGCCCGCGGCCCGGTGGGCCTCGAAGGGCTGACCTGCGAAAAGTACATCGTGGTCGGTGATGGCCAGTTGCGCGGCCAGGCGACGGTCTGACTTGACCGACCTCGACCTGACAGCGCCGGCACCCGGCAGCGAGTCCCGCCCTCGGCGCATTGGCGTCCTGGGCGGCACGTTCGACCCGGTGCACATCGGCCATCTGCGCGGTGGGCTGGAAGTCGCCGAAGCGCTGGCGCTCGACGAGTTGCGCCTGATGCCCAATGCGCGCCCGCCCCATCGCGGTACGCCGCAGGTGTCGGCGCAGGATCGGCTGGCGATGGTCGAGTGTGCGGTGGCCGGAATGCCGCCGCTGGTGGTGGACGCCCGCGAATTGCAGCGGGACAAACCGTCCTGGACCATTGATACCCTGGAGTCGATGCGCGCTGCAATGCCCGCCGAGACCCAGGTTTTTCTGCTTTTGGGCTGGGACGCATTTTGCGGCCTGCCCACTTGGCACCGCTGGGAAGAGTTGCTCCAGCATTGCCACATCCTGGTGCTACAGCGCCCGGACGCCGACAGCGAACCGCCGGATGCCTTGCGCAACCTGCTGCAGCGCGTTCGGTGAGCGACCCGCTGGCCCTGAAAGGGCCGAGCGG
>Ga0163162_10000999_pt1 | contig 26296 bp, 27 predicted proteins | sample S55metaG_FD_115310 | JGI IMG/M metagenome (GOLD analysis project Ga0163162, IMG submission 115310) | Switchgrass rhizosphere microbial communities from Kellogg Biological Station, Michigan, USA - S5-5 metaG | ecosystem: Host-associated > Plants > Roots > Rhizosphere > Soil | place: USA... | reverse complement strand
GACAGCCTGGAAGAGATCCATGAAAACAAAGAGCAGATAGAAATTTCCAAGGCTTATGAAAGAATGCCAAACCCGGCTTTGCTGGCAACGCAGGAGTTCATGGAAGACAAGATCTACTATCGCAAGAATGAAGATGATTTGTTTAGTTAGACTTCTAATTCGTTAATGAATTGAATAGCGACAATTATTTGATTGTCGCTTTTTTGTTTTTGGGATGGCAGGAGTTTTTTTCACGCAAAGGCGCAAAGTAAATCAAGGCGCAAAGAGTCGCTAAGTTTTTCGAGGTTTATGTGTAGTAGACATCACTACTTGCGCCAGCAAATAGGAAATATAAGTCAGGGGTTAGCCTTACAAATCCAAAGTCAAAATCATTCGGTGCGTAGACTTTTGACGGGATTCCTCAACGCCGCCCGCACCGCCTGGTAACTGACCGTCGACTAGCCGGGTTGAACTGTTTGAATACGGGTTCCATCGCTGCGAGGGCAGTGCGTACGGGAGTACCTGGTTTGATGCGGACCGTAAAGACGTTATGACCACCTCCGCCCATGAAGATTGCAGGTTGTACCGGGTAATTTGATGGTCTTGCCAATGGGGTCCTTAAATCCGAGGATGCGGGCGCCTGTTTCGTTAACGATTGCGGCCGCGCTGTCGGTGAGGTAGGCGCGGGAAAAGTCGCGTCCTTTGACGATGTTTGCGCCTTGATTTCCTTAGTGCCTTTGTGTGAAACAAAACCCTGAGACAGAAACGATTTGTCTAAATTCGAAGTTTGGGTTTCACACAAAGGCACAAAGGAACAAAGACACAATTCGAAAAAACTTAACGACTCTTTGCGGCTTGATTTAACTTGCGTTTGCGTGGAAAACAAAATACCATAATTTAGTGTCATGCTCAATGGTAAAAAAATATTGGTCGGTGTTACGGGAAGCATTGCTGCGTACAAATCCATATTGCTGGTTAGACAATTGATCAAAGACGGTGCGGAGGTAAAAGTGATCATGACTCCTTCTGCAAAAGACTTTGTCACTCCACTTACTTTGGGAACACTTTCCAAGAATCCTGTTTCTATTGATTTATTTGACGAAGATACCTGGGCCAATCACGTGATGCTTGGAAGATGGGCGGATGTGATGTTGATTGCACCATTGAGTTGTAATACGCTCGCGAAGATGGCGCATGGACTTTGTGATAATTTATTACTCGCGACATATTTGTCGGCCACTTGCCCGGTTGTTGTGGCGCCTGCGATGGATGAAGACATGTGGCACCATGCGGCGACACAATCGAATTTGAAAAAATTAACGGAGAGAGGAAATGTGGTGATCCCCGTTGAGAAAGGAGAACTTGCGAGTGGGTTGGAAGGTGATGGAAGAATGGCGGAGCCGGAACATATCATTGAACACTTGAAGAATAATTTTTTTTTTCAAAAAGACCTGAGGGGTAAGAGCGCGTTGGTAACTGCGGGCCCGACATATGAGTCAATCGACCCGGTTCGGTTTGTAGGTAATCATGCGTCCGGAAAAATGGGTGTGGCGATTGCAACTGAATTGGCGAGACGCGGCGCGCGGGTGGACCTGGTGATTGGACCGTCGGATGTGGAAGTGGAGGACGGGGTGAAGGTTGAGCGGGTGCAGTCGGCGGCGGAGATGTATGATGCTTGTGTGAAAAGATTTTCGTCGGTTGATATTGCGGTGATGGCGGCGGCTGTGGCGGATTATACACCGGCGCAGGTTTCACAGGAAAAAATAAAAAAGAGCGCGGATACATTGACGTTGGAACTGGTGAAGACAAAAGATATTTTGAAAACGCTCGGACAACAAAAATCAAACGGGCAGGTATTGGTTGGATTTGCGTTGGAGAAGCAGAATGAAAAACAATATGCGTTGGATAAACTCCGCAACAAAAATGCGGATATGATTGTGTTAAATTCGTTGAATGATTCCGGCGCAGGATTTGGATTTGATACGAATAAGATCACCATATTTGAACGTGACGGAAAGCAGCTCGACTACGAGCAAAAACCAAAACAACAAGTTGCAAAAGATATCGTTGATAGAATTGTAAATATGTTGTATGTGTAAGAAAATATTTCTTTGTGCGATCATATTCGTGCTCCTCATTTCGAAAACGCGTGCGCAGGAATTCAAAGCGAATGTAACGGTGTTGGCAAACCGAATTAGTTCGCAGGTGGACCACAGAATTTTCCAGACGCTTCAGCAGGCGATTTACGAGTTCGTCAACAACAAGAAATGGACGAACGAAACATTCCAGCAGAATGAAAAAATATCGTGCAGTTTTTTATTGAACCTTTCGGGTTCGCCGGATAATAATGTGTACCAGGGATCGCTGACGGTGCAGGCGGCGCGACCGGTTTTTAATTCTTCTTATCAAAGTCCGCTGGTGAACTTTATGGATGAAGCGGTCACGTTCCGTTATGTGCAGTACCAGGCGCTTGACTTCAACGAGTCGCGCGTGCAGGGTTCGGAGCCACTGACGGCAAATCTCACTGCTACTTTTGCATATTACATTTACATGATCCTCGGGCTTAACTTCGATTCGTATTCGTTGCGTGGCGGCGACCCGTACTTTCAAAAGGCGCTTAACATTGTCAGCAATGCGCCGGAGGGAAATAATATTACGGGGTGGAAACCTTTTGATGGAACGCGCAACAGGTATTGGCTGAATGAGAACGTGACGAATGCAAGATATACGCCGTTGCATGATGCGATGTATGATTACTATCGCCAGGGTCTTGATCAGATGTATGACAAGGAAAACGATGCGAGAACTTCGATTCTGAATACGTTGAACATGTTGAACACGGTGAATACGGAGAACCCGAATTTGATGTTTATTCAATTCTTTTTCCAGGGGAAATCAAATGAAATTTCGAGTGTGTTCAAGAGAGGAAATCCTGACGAGAAAAGCAGGGCGCTGGATTTTTTAACGCGACTGGATGTTGCGAATATAAACAGGTATAAACAGGATCTTCAGTGAAACGAACTTTATATTTCATATTGTGTGTAGTGTTGCTGGTGTCGTGCGGGGATGACAAAGACGGCATTCCAAAAGATATAATAGGCAAAGAAAAAATGCAGAAGATCTTATGGGATATTATGCTGGCGGACCAGTTCTCGACGCAGTATGTATCGAAGGATACTGTGAAGGCCAGGGTTCGAACGAAGACGATGGAACTTTATGAAGAAGTTTTCCGGATCCATCATACAACAAAAGCGGAATTTCAAAAGAGTTTTAAATTCTACGAATCCCATCCAGATATTACGAAGCCGATGTTTGATAGTTTGTCGGCAAGAGCGAGCCGTGAGCGGCTGACAATGTTCAAAAGCAGGCCCCCTGGGCAAGGCGCGCCTACGGGCAAACTGGACAGCCTGCGGAGCAGGCCAACTATTGTTCAGCCATTTAAACGTCCAACCAATGTTCCTGTCAAACCAACGCATCAGCCCTTTAAGAACCCGGAATAGATCGTACTTTTAGGTAGTTTATTTCACACAATGCTGCAAAGTAATTATGCAGTAGCCTTTGTGTATTTTGTGAAACAAAAAAACCGTGAATTGAAACATATTCTTTGCTGTAAGTTTTGTTTCACGCAAAGGCGCAAAGATGCAAAGATGCAAAGGCTGTAGGACTCGCGTTCACCAGAATATAAGGGATTTCATTGCGCCTTGATTTCCTTTGCGCCTTTCCGTGAAATGAAAACCGTGAATTGGAACATGTTCTTTGTAGTAGGTTTTTTTCACGCCAAGGCGCAAAGACTACATACAAGACATCTGATCGCCGTAATAAAAGACCGATTTTAAACAAACATCGAATGAACAAATCTGTCCGCAACGCCGACGACGCCATCCGTGACATCAACGACAACGCCACGATCATGCTGGGCGGATTTGGATTGTGCGGTATTCCCGAGAATTGCATCAATGCACTTATCAAAAAAGGTCCGAAGAACCTGACTTGTATTTCCAACAATGCCGGTGTGGATGATTTCGGGCTGGGATTATTATTGCAAACGCACCAGGTAAAAAAGATGGTGAGTTCTTATGTTGGCGAAAACGCGGAATTCGAAAGACAACTACTAAGCGGCGAACTGGAAGTGGAACTGATCCCCCAGGGAACATTAGCCACGCGCCTGCAAATGGCAGCGATGGGCATCCCTGCCTTCTACACGCCTGCGGGATACGGAACGGAAATAGCGATCGGGAAAGAAACACGCGAATTCAACAATAAAATGTATTTGATGGAGCATGCGTTGCATGCCGACTTTGCGATTGTGAAAGCCTGGAAAGGCGATCACCAGGGCAACCTTGTTTTTAGAAAAACAACACGTAACTTTTCTACGTCAATGGCAAAGGCAGGAAATATTACGATTGCAGAAGTGGAGGAGCTGGTACCAACAGGACAACTTGATCCCGATCATATTCATGTGGCAGGAATTTATGTGCACCGGATTTTCCAGGGATCAAACTATGAGAAGAGAATAGAGCGGCGAACTGTTCAAATCAACAAGTGATACCTGAACATGAATAGTCGAACATATTAGCGAGTCTTGATCCCTTTGTGTCTTTGTGTGAAACCAAAACTTCGAATACAGAGATGTTTTTGTTTAGGATTTTGTTTCACACAAAGGCACAAAGAAAGAAAGAGTGAGTCTTGATCCCTTTGTGTCTTTGTGTGAAACCAAAACTTTGAAATACAGAGATGTTTTTATTTAGGATTTGTGTGAGACCAAAACTTCGAATATAAAGACGTTGATTTACTTTGCGCCTTTGCGTGAAAAAAAAATAAACAGAAAATTAAAATCGCAATGTTTGTTTCAGTAAAATACTTACACGACGACATGGGTGTTGATGAAAAAATCGCCCGGTTCTTCGTTGACCGCAAAGTGCCGCAGGACAATATTTTCTGGAAAAAGAAACTGTTGTACATCGGCCGCGGGAACGGTTTTATTTCCATTCCGGTTTACTATGATTTATTATTCCGTGTGGGCATTCCGCGCGAAGCATTATTATCCGAGGTGCATATACAATTCATGGAACGCGTGATGCATTTTGCGATGATGGTGGAGCATAAAGAAATCACATTTGAGGAACACTTATCCGAAATACAAAAAATACTCCGCCGAAGAATACGTAACAAAAAATTTTACGAAGCGCTGTTGGAATATTTACAACAGCCGGTGTTAAAACCAAAAGGATACTTAGGCATGCCGATCCCCTCGTTAAACAGGGCAGATGTATTTCTTTTTATTTTGTGCGACCTGCCGATGCATGATGAGCAAATTGAAATGGCGGTGAAACTATGGTACGCGTTGCACACATCGTATTTATTGATGGATGACATGTGTGACTACCAGGCCGACAAAGACGACAACGAAGAAAACTCGGTCATCGAGTTGGGTGATGGAGAAGAAGGATTTGACAAAGCGTTTGAACTGCTAAAAGAAAATGCCAATACGATTCATGGAATCAATCCTGTTTTATCTGCATTCTTTGAAGAATCGATGGCGCGTTTATATGATTTGATTCCCTGAAACGATTTACTATGGCCCTGGATAAATATGGCATTGCCAAACGCATTGCACAGGAACTGAAAGACGGATATTATGTAAATCTCGGAATCGGGATACCTACACTTGTTGCCAACTATATTCCTGCCGGTATCAGCATCATGCTCCAATCAGAAAATGGTATGTTGGGTATGGGTCCGTATCCAACAGACGCGGACATTGATCCCGACCTCATCAATGCAGGAAAAGAAACCGTCACCATTTTACCCGGTGGCGCTTTTTTTGACAGTGCAGAAAGTTTTGGAATGATACGTGCCGGTAAAGTGGATCTCACGGTGCTTGGTGCCATGGAAGTTTCAGAACAAGGCGATATTGCGAACTGGAAAATCCCGGGAAAGATGGTGAAGGGTATGGGCGGCGCGATGGACCTCGTGGCGAGTGCGAGAAATATTATTGTGGCTATGCAGCATACAAATCCGAAAGGTGAATCGAAATTGTTACCGGCATGTACGTTGCCGCTTACAGGCGTGCGTTGCGTGAAAAGGGTGGTGACTGATTTGGCGGTGATCGATATTACGGAGGATGGGTTTAAGTTGGTGGAGAGAGCGCCGGGGGTGACGGTGGAGGAGATAAGGAGTAGGACGTTGGGGAAATTGATAGTTAGCAGTGACCTGGCAGAAATGAAATTATAGGTTTACCACCTATTGTATTGTTCTGCTTGTCTTTTCAGTGAATACCGCGTGCCTGTCCAGAGTCGAAAGAAATCCCAAGCCAAAAGAGAAGAAGAAAAAGAAGAAAAAATGAAATTATTCTTGTCTGTTCTATGGACAATTCTTCCGTGCTTTGGGTTTTCACAAGAAATTCCAACAGATGTAAATGCCATCGTTATAAAAGGGAAATCATTGATAGAAGTAGCTGACGCCCTTCAAAAAGATGGTTTTAACATCGATACAACCGAACAGTTCAAAATCGTTACTGCTCCCAAAAAGTTTATGGTAGACTCTATTAAAAAAAGCCTTAAATATTTTCACCTAATTATAATGGTTCGAAGCCTGAAATCATCTCTTTACATGACAAGTAAATGGTATGCACATATTACCATTACGATGTTTCCTAAGGGCACGCAAACGATGGATGAAACTCAAAAAGATGCTGAGCCGGCAATTAATAAAAATTTTAATTATGGAAACAATATTCCAATTATTCAAAGAGCTTTTAATGAAATGGACTTATTTGCAAAGTCATTAAAATGTGAACTTGGCTATATTATTCACTATTGAACTCAAAAATCCCACTTGTCCCAACTGAGATATAGTTGCCAGGAAATAATACTAACAAATTTTAGATTAAATATCGAATAATTAATATCATTGCAGTCCCACTCGTCTCGCCAATACAACTACAATGCGCGAGACAAAGCAAATAATCATCAAAGGAGAGAAATACAATTTCGAGATAGAAAAGGCAGAATGCGACCACGAATACGATCACTATTATATCTATGGACGAGATCGAAAAATTAAGATCTGCTATTCACACAAGCGGGCTGAATGGTATATAGTGCATGGTAGGATGAGCCACGAAAACTTATGCGAGATTGTGAAGGTGATCAGGTAGTTGGAAAGCCCAACTGATGCATAGTGACAAACGTCTTTGCGAAATAATAATTCATTTGAATAATACTCGTTCGTCCCAAACCTGCGCGAGTGTTTCGACGGCTAATTACATTCAATTAAGAAAATCGGGAACGATAGTCGAGCAACTCATGCTAACTATACATGGAGGCAGGAGTTGCCAATCGCTTACTTTCTTTTATTCGAAGTTGCATTAATGAGCCGATTGAACACTCGCGCCGGTGTGGGGCGTGTTGTCAACCACCTGAACACAGAATAGCAATTTTCAAGAGAGAATAGTAAAATGTAAAGCACACTTTTGTACCAAGAAGTATTTACGGCACAACTTCGGAAATTGGATTTTATCGAACAAAGGCCAAAGAATGAAAAGGTGACCGCCAAGGTCAATAGCGTCTATCCTACAAATGAGAACAACTAACATTAACAAGCATAAAAATGATTAGAAAAATTTTTGGAGTTATTATAGGTTATGCCCTTTTCGCAGCGACATCGCTTGCATTATTTAAACTTTCAGGGCAAGATCCACATGGACAGACAACAATAAGCTTTCAAATCCTTACTGCAATTTATGGCGCGGTTTTTTCATTTTTGAGCGGACTTGTTTTACAATTCGTTGCCAAAACCACTAACTTGACATTGAATTATATTTTAGCTGGGATAATCGCGGGCTTTGCAACGTTTTCACTTATTAAATCAGATGGCGGCCATTGGACGCAGATATTGGCGATTTTTATTTTTGCACCTGTCTCTATTTTAGCCGGGCTTTTTTATATCAAGCGAAACAGAATGTAGAAAAAGTCTTCAAAGAAAAAATAATGAAATTATTTAGTCGAACGACTGGTGCCTAATTATAAAAAGCACGAGTTGCCTATAATGTCAATTACAAACTCTGTTGAATCACGTGAGATGGTAATGAATGGTTCACCACTTAGTGTAGTTGGTTCAAGAGAAACAAAACCGTGCATAATTTGTTGTAATTAGTCAGCGAGTGTTGACGTGCTAACATCAGCTAAGTTTTCAGTCAGTGTAAATCTATTGCTTAATCTGATAGTTCATTCTTTAAAGCGAACCAAGCATCTATTTGGGATTGCGCTGCATGTTACCCATGACAAAAACTTTTCTTCTTAGCCGAGTCTCCGCATTCGAGACCATAAGCGTTGGCGACTTGCGCGGGACTCGGCGTTTAATTCAGGATTTATTGCCACGGCGAGTCCCGCGAATTTCGCTTATGTAGTGAGCCCCGACTGCGGAGACTCGCCGGAGAACCTAAGGGAATATTTTCACCTTTAATCCGAATTTAAACAGAACGAAGTTTTGTTTTGCAAACAAAATCTAATCGATGGAAATTCCGAGGTGCAAATGTATTTAATAGATTTTCGATTCAGGCGAATAACATTGTCCTCGCTCATGATTCCCAGACAAACTGTTTTCATCCATACAACATTGGTTGCGAAAAAATGTCCGGAGAATTTGGTAACAAGTGAATGGACTGCATTATTATAACGATTCCATACTTCTTTCTTTGGAATTTGTGTTTGCTTGGAAATTTCTTTAACTATAAGACCATCTACAAAGCTGCATTTGAAAATGTTACGAACAGTAAGTTTTAAATGTTTTATTTCACTAAAAATTATCCTTGTCAAAGTATCAAAGATGATTCTTTGAAGGTATTTTTCACAGGTTTCTTCATCGCTACATATTTTTTGATCATCAAAATCAACTTTTCTGCCTAAGCTGGTCAGATAGTCCAGTGAAAGTTTCTTGACTATTTGATACAAATGGATTTTCATCTCATCATAGTTGGTTATTTCTTGGCGAGTTGCCCACAGAGAACTAAACGAATTCAGCACGATGTTTTCTGCAATCCTCCTTCCTAGCCGAGTCTCCGCATTCGAGACCATAAGCGTTGGCGACTTGCGCGGGACTCGGCGTTTAATTCAGGAATTATTGCCACGGCGAGTCCCGCGAATCTCGCTTATGTAGTGAGTCCCGACTTCGCCGTTGTTGGTGTTCTAGTTTGATGCAATATGCCGAGCCAGGGCCAACACCAACAACGTCTTTAAAGTTTTTAATTCCAATTTACCGATTACAATTAAAAAATACGGTCTTCAATAGAAAGACGTTGTTGGTGTTGCCACTAGCTCGACAAGATTCACGAAATTAAAACACCAACAACGGCGAAGGAGATACTAGAGCGTCGCCAATCGACAAAACTCTAAAAAAATGGTAGGTGCAATTGTTGTCTATTTTCAACTAAAACAAAGCGATTTATATCATGCGATTCCTAATGTTTGTTCTAATTTCATACATCAGTATTTTAAATTTTTCATGTCATCAAAATGCAGAAATGAAATCAAAATCTAAAATCGAGAAAGTACATATTGTAGAGACTGAAGATGATGTTGATCCACCGCCGCCAAATCTTAAATCAGGGTTCAAAAATTTGCATGATTGGTTGTCGAATATCTGTGATTCCGAGAAACTACAGAAACCGATTAGCGAATTTTCACTGGGCCTTTTTCAGTCCGAAAATGAAAAAAATGTAGTGTATTTGGTCGGAGTTAATAAAAATGATAACAATGAAACTATTGACTTCAAGCCGCAAAAAATGTACTTTATGCTTCCAAAAGATGACTACAATAAGCTTTCTGGGGAAAAGTTGATTCAAAAACTAACAAATGAATTGAAAGATTTTACGAAGACTGCAAAGTTTCAGAATTCCTTTTTATCGACGGCGAGTTCAATAACATTTCGAGGCGCAATAATCTGGTCAAAATGAAAAAGGTTTTTGCGACATTATTCTTCAATGATACGCTGGTTTAATTCTAACGGTTTAAAATAAAAAAGTGATAATAAGAAAGAGAATCGCATTCTCTTCTTTATTATTTCACCATAGGCCTTCCCGCTGTGAGATCAAATTTTTCGACACGGGGTCCAAACGGACAGCCTTAACGAAAACTTATCGTACTCAAGTTTTATTTGCTGTGATGGCGACTTCCAAAATCTTTTATTCGATTAGACAGTCTGTAAGCACAACGCACCTTTACTTTCATAACGTGATTTTGATTATGGATGTTCCATTTTCTATATTCGCAAATCATCCTCTTCCATTCTTCTGATAAGATTCGTCCGTAGTGAATCCAGGAACGTCGTCCTACTCTTTTTTCGTATCCTGATTTCTTCAAACGTTTTATAAATGTTCGGGAAATCGACTTTACACAATTCAGAGACTCCCCTCGATAATTTTTCAATGCCTAATTGCGACTTGTTAAACACACCCGATGCATGAAATGCATAAATCAATTCTGCGAGATGAACTCTTCGCCGTTGTTGGTTCTAGTTTGATGCAATTTGCCGAGCTAGGGGCCAGCACCAACAGCGTCTTTAAAGTATTTAATTCCAATTGACCGATTACAACTAATAAATACGGTCTTCAATAGAAAGACGTCGTTGGTGTTGTCACTAGCTCGGCAAGATTCACGAAATTAAAACACCAACAACGGCGACGGGCGCTGGGTAATTGGTTATTACTCGAGAGACACACGAATGAAATAGTGAGTCAGTCAAGCATTCGTGACCGATACTGTCGCGAGGGTATAAAAAAAATATCGTATCGCGCTTGCAATGTTTAATAACAGCATTTTATCAGTTGCAATCGGGTTTTGCAATTCAGGACAACACTTTTCAACAAAATCAAGCAAAAGAACAATTACAAAATAAAATAATGTTCCCGTTGCAATCCAAAAAACGGGTGAATAAAAAATGCGAAGATTTTCGCTTTTTACAATTGCGACTAAGCAATATCCCAATAGGCTTACGATGAAACCGTTTCTTAATATTTCCAACACAGGATTTTTTTGATCTGCTCCTTTTACAAGGAAATATGTAACCATGGCCGAGAGAAGTGCTATCGTAATTATGTTTATCATTTCTCTAAACCGATCTTGGAGTATCGTTTTAAAAATTTGAACGATGACAATCAATTCAAGTAGCGAAAAAATGTTTCTAATGGACGATTGATTGACATATTTAACATGTAGCGTTTGCATTGCGATGTCCTGGCAAAAATTCAGCAAACAAAGAATGACGAGGTAGTTGAGAGATTCTTTTTGATAAATGCTCCGAAAAAAAATAATTATTACCGGCAATAGTGGGAAGAAGACATTTACCTGGGAGAAAAAATCAATGATCGTATTACCGGTTTTCAACATACAGTAGTCTTGATTAAGGCAACCGGTTTTTCATGGGGATGATCTCGACGAAAGGAGAGTTAGTCTATCAAATTATTCTTAACTGCGAAGAAAACAAGTCCCGCAGTATTTTTTGCACCAAATCTTTCCATTAACCGGTCCTTGATTGCTTCAACAGTTCTCGGACTTACATCCAACTTTTGCGCAATTTCCTGCGCAGTAAATTCCATGCAAATGTATTTGATCACTTCCCGCTCACGTTCGCTGACTGTCACTTCTGTATTGAGATTTGGGATGACCTTGGTACGTGCGTGTGATTTCTTCAGCAATATTCTATTTACAAAATTGTTCAGGTAATAGCCCTTAGTTGCGACCTCGACAATGGCTCTTTTTATTTCAGAGGGATCTGCACTTTTTAGCAAGTATCCATTGGCGCCGATTTCCATCATGTGGCTCACGAAGCGTTCATCTTCATACATCGTCAGTGCGATAATATGTATCTGTGGATATTGTTTGGCGATTTGCTTTGTTGTTTCGATGCCGTCTTTGAGGGGCATCCTGAGGTCCATTAGGATCACATCTGGCCCTGAAGCTGCAAGGCCGTCAAGAAGTTCTTGTCCATTCTCCGCCTCTTGTACAAACTTGATGTTGTTGTAAGGACGCAAGGATAGAATTACTCCTTTCCGGAATATTTTGTGATCATCGGCAATAGCTACTTTGATTACTCCCATAGGATTTGACAGTAAAGATCGTTTTAAAGTTACGCATTAATTTCTTCCTGCTATCCGGCTGCCTTCGTCGTGTCTTCTTCTTTAACCAGTTCTATCGTTACTTTATAATAGGTTTGAGACATGTCTTTTTCAAAGAAAATTTTTCCTTGTAATACCTTCAAACGGCTCTGAATATTTTTCAGACCAAGACCCACATTGCTTTTATTTAATTTTTCAAAATCAGTTTGCGTGAGTCCGCGACCATCATGATGTATTCGTATAAAAAACTTACTACCACTCGTATTTTGTGTCAGATGGATAAAACTCGCGTTGCTATGTTTAAGAATATTGTTTACGAGCTCCTGGATGACGCGGAAAATGATCAGTTCGTTTTCAACTTTGAGACGTTCCCTGTAATCATGAAACCGGCAACTTGCATTCATGCTTCCTGAACCACTGATCTTTTGGAAGAGATCATTGACGGCAGATTCAAGCCCAAAATTTTTCAATGTGGGTGGCATCAAACTGTGAGAAATGTTGCGGATTAGCTGAATGGTGTCGTCGATAATTTGCTTTGCATTGTAAATGCTTTGCAACTGGGTTGTCTTATCGAGGTTGACAAAATTTTCGTTCAGGTATAATCGCGCGGTGGCAAGGAGCGGACCGGCATCGTCGTGTAAATCTGCGGCTATGCGTTGACGTTCTTCTTCCTGTAAGCGGATGGATGCGTTTAATAGCGTTTTTTGCTGGTCCTGCTCCATGCGCTGTAATTGTTGCTGGTAGCGGATAACACGGCGCTGATGGAAACTGATAAACACGATCAGTCCAATCGTCAGAGCCAACATACCAATGGTGCCGAAAAATAGCACCATGGATATATTATTATCAGAGTTTAGAACTTGTAATAATACCATGTAGATTATCCAGGGGTTTGGGTTAAAGTTTCCTTACGGGTTTTCCAGGACATCCTCATATGGTTTTTCGAAAATTGGACTTCGCGATACAAATCGATTTACTAAAAACGCAATGCAAAAAATGATATTTGCGATAATGCCGGATATATTATTTATTGCCCAATACTTTTTCATTTCTTTTACCGAAAGATTATTCGATATGATAAAAAGAAATAAGGTTGATGACATATAAACCATCAATGCAATCACAATCCAAAAGTTTGGCGAAGAATAAATGAATGTGCTTTGTGGTTTGCTGATTTGCTCATAGAAATACACCAGTGAAAGACTAATAAGGGAAATAGACTCAACTGAGGCCGTCACTGAATCAAAGCCTTCTTTATTAGACCTTAGAAAAGTGAATATTAGGATAATTAAGACTGCCGCGGATACTATCACGACAATTCTTTTTGAAAACGGACTTCCCATAGACAAGTAAAAAAAGTACGCGAACATTCCGTATTCAACTATTTCAAATATTCCAAAGACTTCGAAACTATGATCAAGTCCCCATTTAGACGACGACACGAATACATCAGTAACAAGTTCGAGAACGGAATAAATAAAAATTACCCATAATGCTCTAGAGCTTCTCTTTAAACAAAAAGCTACAAAAAGGATTATAGGTAATAGTAAAGAAAGTATGCTTAGATTGGTCACTCCATTTAAATATACTCAAATATATATAAATGAGAGGAATAATTATAATGCGTTAGCTCTCATGCGACACATCATTCGCAGGACTTACCACATAAATCCAGGTAAAACTTTATCTCCAAGAAGAGCTTCAATTTTACCAAGTTTGCCACTCTCATTAATCGCAGGATATTCCAAAATGGTATTTCCTTTTTCGTCAACCCCTGCATACACTAATGTTTGGTTACCGGCGTCATCCATTGCGTTGTAAATTCTCATTGCGACGCAACCCGGCTGTGAAAGCACTTGTTCGATGATATTTTTTCCAATAGTGAAGCATTGTGCTTCTTGACTTGGGTTAGCATCCTGATGGTTTTTTATCATTTTAGCTCCCAATTCATGATCAATCGCTTCGCCTACATTTGCATAATTAATCAGTTGGGTGGAGAGTTGAGCCTTGTCCATAGTGTTTTTTTTAGAGGTGTGAGTGTTAGTTTTGTCTATGTAATTAAACCCCAAAAAAAAGATCAAACAACGGTAGATCGTTCCAGTAAATAACCTTAAATTGCCTGTAATTCAAGTCTGTCGTTAATTTACTAGCAACGACGTCGTTTTTTTACGAACAAAAATAAAGTATGTTTCCCACTTCGTGTTAGTATTTTTACTAACACGATCAGATTGAATAGACGTTGATATGCAAATAAAAAAACACTTATTCACATCACCGGTCGTAATGTGAATAAGTGGAATTACTTAATAAGTGGATTTTAAAAACGGAGCCCGGGAAAATTACAGAGGTAAGGCTTGTCAAGTGCTAATGCAATTAAACGCGTTTTTGGGCGTTTAATTGATCTCCGAAAATTTGTATTAAGAAAATTTTTTATTGAAAAGATGAAGTTGACTGATACCGGATTTTATTGCTGTTTTTCATAGATATGGAAATCAGTTGCTGGACGGTATTGGACATTGGATGGTTCGAGTAACAGATCAATCAACTTCAAAACAAAAATAATCGAGAGCAGCAGCCTGAGCAAGAGAAGAAGTGCCCGTTTTTGATTATACAGAAATTACTTCAGTGTTAGTAAAAATGCTATAACGATATTGTGTATTTTCGACATTTATAGATATTTTGGAGGCTTGAGAAATTAGCGAAGTGCAGGTATTTGTAAGGACCAATTGTTAAACAGATTTTTTAAATTTAAATATATCTTTTAGGAACCCAAATTCTACAAATAACCCTTATGAGTGCTGAACTTACAATTAAGGTATCCATTGCAGACGACCATAAGATTTTTCGTGACGGGATCAAGATGGCGCTGAAGAACAGGGAATACCTGAAAATCCTGTGGGAGGCCGAAGACGGGAAGGACCTGGTTCATAAAATGCAGCTCAAACGCCCCGATGTTTTGCTGATGGATATCCGGATGCCGGAGGTAGACGGTATTAATGCTATCGGGCTTTTGCGGAAGGAGTATGAAGAAGTGAAGATCATTGTGCTAACCATGTATGATGACCAGGAAATGATCTCCAAAATGATGGAAATGGGGGCGAATGCGTACCTGACAAAGACGACTGATCCTGATGAAATTTACCAGGCTATCCTTGCCTGTATGAATGATGATTTTTATTTTAATGACCTCGTTAATAAGGCGGTCCTATCAAAACTTCAAACCAAAAGACAAGTCAGGCAATTCTATCCAGACCCAATTAAATTTTCAGAAAAAGAAGTTCGAATTCTCCGACTACTCGCACAGGATAAAACAACCGAAGAAATTTCTAAAGAAGTTTTTCTGAGTCCCCGCACAATTGAAACAATTCGTCAAAATATGAAGACAAAAGTAGGCGCTAAAACAATTGCAGGATTGATCATGTATGGAATGAGAAATAAGTTGATTGACTAAAACTAATAGGGCAGCGTAACAATTCCGCTCTTGATCGCATAGATAGCTAAACCGACTCTGCTTTTCGCATTCAGTTTTAAAAAAAGCGAATCTCGGTAATTGTCGATCGTTCGCGGACTCATCTTCATTGTGTTGGCAATTTCCTTATAAGTCAAATCCGTGCTCGCAAGTTTCAAAAACATAATTTCATTTTGACTCAAAACAACTCTATGGAATGATGCTGTTCTGTTGCCATCATTCTTAAAAAGATTTACTAACCTTCCCGTTGTGCTATACGAAGAATAATATCCTGTATTTATCACAGATTGAATCGCGTGACGCAATTCTTCAGGATTAATATCTTTTTTTAGAAATCCTCGGACGCCCGTTTGAAGTAATTGAATCAATGCAATTTCGGAATCATACATAGTCAGTACCAAAACGCGTATCTCCGGATATTCAATTCGCAGCCATTTAGCTGTTTCATATCCATCCAAAAGGGGCATATTCAGATCTAATATCACAATATCAGGTAGATTCTCCGCTTTCAGTTTTTCCATGAATTCCTTGCCATTTCCTGCAAGCATAACAACTTTGCAATCGTCGAATGTACCGACGACCGTCGCAAGTGCATCTCGCAGAAGTATGTGATCGTCTACAAGTGCGATTTTCACAAATTTATCTTCAATCGCTCCCATTCTACAAAGAAGTTGTAACTGTTATTTTCGTGCCTTTGCCCGGATAACTTTCTATAGCCAAGTATGCGTTAATCAATTTGGCTCTTTTTTGCATGTTATTAATTCCGCTAGTAAAACCATTTTTCTGATTACTGATAGACGTTACATCAAATCCTTTTCCATTATCTTGAATGCACATTTTTACATTGTCTTCGATGCAGCTTAAGGAAATAATAATTTCTTGAGCGCATGCATGGCGAATAATATTAGCAATAGCCTCCTGTAAGATACGAAAAAGTATAATCTCACTTTTTTCATCTACATATTTATACTCGCCCTTTACGTCAAAAATAACTCTGAACTGTCCTGTTTTTTGTAGCTGATTTATTTGCTGTTCGATTGCTTTCTGGAATCCCCCATTTTCAATGAGATCGGAGCTGAGGCTTCGTGACAGATCCCGTAGATCTTCTAATGCCTTAGTCAACAAATCCGCAGAATAACTGACTAATCGTTTTGCTATTATACGGTTTTCAAAATTCAATATATTTAGATTAAGTTTTGCAAGAGATAAAAACTGCCCGATGTTATCATGAATTTCTCGCGAGATGTATTGCAACGTTTCTTCCTGAATTTCCAGCTGCGCTTTAAAGAGTTCTTTCTCATAACTTGATTTTATTTGTTCAATATCTCTCGCAAACTTTCGTTGCCTTTTTTGACTCACAAATAGCATACTAATGATAAACCCAATCAGAAGGAGAATTAAAACTAGTACTACTCCAAAAAACATCAATACTATGCTGCCGCCTTTTCCTTGCATGAATAGGCTTTTAAGAATAAAAGAAAACGAATGCAATAAAGAAAGTAGTTTAATGACAATATAACAGAGAACGAGTCAACAGATATGTTTTTCTCAACGTATTTGGCAATTAGCGAAATTGGAATTCTGCAAGAATCATATGATAGTATGCCTGTAATAATCCAAAATGTTGCATCTTCATTTAGGTTGAGAGAATTCGCATTAAAAAGCTCATAGAAATAAAACAGGCATGGGATTATTAGAAAAATTGATTTCAGGACGATAACTGAATTTACCTCGACCTCGTTGTGGAAAAATTTATCAGGAACTAAATAAAGAAATAGTACGAGGAATAATGCGAAAAGTATTTTACAAATAATCTTAAACCTGGTGTCAACTAACTTGTGTGAGATGAAAACATAAAAGATTGTTGTTTCAAAGAAGATACTCAAATACAAACATGATTTCCGAATATACTCAATTAAGATATGATTTTTGAGATGGGTCCCAGCGTATCCCCCAAGAAAAGTAAGTGCTAAAAGGATACCTGCGTAAACCGTAATAATCCTCAATTGCTTGTTGTTGTCCCAATGCATCATTCCCACTGTAAAGGCAATCATGATTAGGGTTAGCATTAAAATATCAGCGTAGAAATATTTTGAGACGTCATCCACTTTTTTCCATAGTTTAATTAACTACATGAAACTAGAAGTAAAATTCAATAGTCGCTACCGTTAAAAAACCCTTTTTTGAGAAGAAAAATCACGTATATTATCCAGATTGGATCACGGCCGAAGTACCGTGAAAAGGTCGGGGCATAAAAAAGCCTGCTTTTTTGTTTTCATGCTCCGTCCGTACCACACAAAAAAGCAGGCAAATATCATTATGTAAAACTCGCTCAGAGAAGGATAAGGCTTAACAAAGGATGTGGATCAAATGGATTCAATCGGGAAAGGATATTAAGTTGGGTTTTTCATAGGCCAGTATGATGTTTTGGCCAGCTTCAAGAGGTATCGGATTCTTTGTTACAGGGTATAATGAGATCTAATTTGAAAAAGAAAGTTGATTGACATTGGACTTTGCACTGGTTTTCATGGAATATTGGAAACTTTTTATGGACGGTAATCTAGGACATTGGATAGTCTGAGGTTGCTCGTTCCTCGTCAATCAACTTCTAAACAAAAGTAAATGTGCATAACTATGTGGACAATAGCATTACTGCCCGATTTTAACTATTCGGTTTTTACGAGTGGCATCGTAAGATAACAGGAGGGGGTTAGGAGAATCCCTATGGTGACTTCGTAAAAGTGCGCGGTCCAAAATAGTTTTTAGTATAATCCGAAAATCAATAATTTCGTAATATCCCTATAGTAAGTCTCACAAAAATTTATCATTTTACCAGACAATTTGCACACCATGCAAACGCTTAAAATTTGAACCGTATGAAAAAACCTGATGTAAATAAGGCAATTAAGGTGATCATAGCAGACGATCACGCGCTCTTTAGGGCGGGCGTGAAAACGGCGCTATCTATCAAGAAAGATGTCGAGCTGATTGCCGAAGCAGACAACGGCATGCAACTTCTGAACATGCTGAAGCACCTGGAACCCGACGTGATTTTACTCGATATCCAAATGCCGGTTATGGATGGTATCGCAACCCTGCCCGAGATACGTAAATTGTATCCCCACGTAAAGGTTATTATCCTGTCCATGCATAACGATCATTCCATGATTTCGAAACTGATGGAGATCGGGGCAAACTCTTACCTGACAAAAAATTCAGATTCTGAAAATATTTACAACGCCATCAAGACCTGTTACGAACAGGAGTTCTTTTTTAATGAGCTGACGAATAAAGCGTTGTTGACGGGATTGCGTACCAAACGCACGGATCCCGGATCACCTGCGGAGGTCCACCTGAGCGATAAAGAACTGACGATCCTGAAGCTGATGTGCGAAGAGAAAACAACCAAAGAGATAGCGGATATGGTGGAGATCAGTCCACGCACGGTTGAGGCCATTCGTGATAAGCTGAAGACAAAGACCGGTGCCAAATCCATGGCGGGGCTGGTGATGTATGCGATTAAGAATGGGATTATAGAGCAGCAGTAATAAAATAATTTTTACAAGATTCCGGTCCGTGATAAGTATTTTCAGGATCGGAATTTTTATTTGGTGAAAACCGCCGGTGATTATATCAATTTTAACGGAACCATTATTCGGTCAGGCATCCCCGTTATTTCACCTGAGAACCGCGGGTTCCGGTATGGCGACGGGATTTTTGAAACGATGCGCGTGGAGAATGACCTGGTCCGGTTTCCCGACTACCACCTCGACAGACTTTTTTCCGGAATTCAATTGTTGGCTTTTGATGTGACGAGATTTTTGTCGCGCGAGGAATTGTTGTTCCAGGTTGTTGATTTGTGCAGGAGAAACGGGCAATCGCATGCGCGTGCGCGCCTGGTTGTTTTCCGGGGGAACGGAGGATTGTATGATACCGAAAACCATGACCCGAATTATATTATTGAAACATGGGCGATTGAACCGCGGAAGAGAAAGCCGGATGAAAACGGATTGCGTATCGATGTTTTCCCGGGCGGAAGAAAGTCCGCCGATGTGTTGAGTAATGTCAAATCAAATAACTACCTGTTGTATGCATTGGGTGCATTGTATGCAAAGAAAAACTCATTGGACGATTGTTTGATATTAAACCAGTACGATCGAATTTGTGACAGCACGATTTCAAATGTTTTTTGTGTGAGGGACGAAACGATATTTACTCCCCCGCTGACGGAGGGTTGTGTTTCGGGAGTTGTGCGCCGGCATTTGTTGAAGGAGCTTCCGGGCGTTGAAGAAAAAGAGATTGAAGTTGATTGGTTGATTGGTTGTGATGAAATTTTTTTGACGAATGCGATTTCGGGGGTGAGGTGGGTGAGGAATTGGGGAGAGCAGGTGTATGAGAACAAAGTTAGTTCTACGATTTACGAAGTCCTTTGAGGCTTTTCCTTTGTGTTTGTGTGAAACCACACCGCCGATCAACTACCTTAACCTTGATTGAGCTGTATTTCTCCTTTGCGCCTTTGCGCCTTTGCGAGAAATATTCTCTCGCAAAGGCGCAAAGGCGCAAAGGAATTAAGTGGCAAGTCTTTGTGTATTTTGTGTCTTTGTATTAAATGTTTTGTTTCACACAAAGGCACAAAGTAATTTTAAGGTGAAGCCTCGCTGTATGTTTAAGGGTTTTGGGAGATGTTGACGGAATGATTCAACAGCCAAACTTTTGTGGGCGATTCTTGTTGTGGGAATTCATGAAGGGACCGGTAAATGTTTTTTGGTTTCGAAGAGATTTGCGACTGCAGGATAATGCGGGTCTGTATTACGCGCTAAGGGAACAGAATCCTGTTCTTCCCATTTTCATTTTTGATAGAAATATTTTGGACCAACTGGAAGAGAAGTCTGACAGCCGCGTGCAGTTTATTTATGATGCTGTGGATGATTTACAACAACAATTTGCTGCACTGGATTCATCAATTGAAGTGTATTATGATTTCCCGGAGAAAGTTTTTGAGGCGCTTGTAAAGAATTACAAAATCGAAAAAGTTTTTACCAATCACGATTATGAACCGTATGCGCGCGAGCGCGATGGGCGGATAGCAGATTTTCTGAAAGAGTCGGGCATATCGTTCCACACGTTCAAGGACCATGTGATTTTTGAAAAAGATGAAGTGTTGAAAGATGATCATCGCCCGTATACTGTTTTCACACCGTATAGTAAACGCTGGACAGATCTGCTGAATGATTTTTATTTGAGTTCATACCCGACAAAAAAGTATTTTGGAAATTTCTATAAGCAGTCTTCACGTGAAATGCTAACGCTGCAGTCGATGGGATTTAAGCTGGTTGACGGAAAGTTTCCTTCGAAGAAAATTAGTGAGGATCTTCTCAGGCATTATGAAAAGGAAAGGGATTTTCCGGCGGAAGATGGAACGAGTCGACTGGGAGTGCATTTGCGATTTGGTACGATCAGTATTCGCCAGCTTGCTGATAAAGCAAAAGGTGTAAGTGAAACATTTTTGAATGAGTTGATTTGGCGGGATTTTTATCACATGGTCCTGTGGCATTTCCCGAATGTTGGAAAAGGAAGAGCCTTTAAGGCGGAGTATGAACATATCAAATGGAACAATAACGAAGAAGAGTTTGAGCGATGGTGTACTGGCATGACCGGTTACCCGATTGTTGATGCAGGGATGCGGCAGTTGAATGCAATTGGGTTTATGCATAATCGCGTACGAATGATTACGGCGTCTTTCCTGGCGAAGCATTTGTTAATTGACTGGCGATGGGGAGAGGCTTATTTCGCAGAGAAGTTGTTGGATTATGATTTGGCAGCGAACAATGGCGGTTGGCAGTGGTCGGCCGGTTGTGGATGTGATGCGGCGCCATATTTCAGGATCTTTAATCCTTATTTACAAACGAAGAAGTTTGATCCTGATTTGCAGTACATACGGAGATGGGTACCCGAATTTGAAGATTTTAGTTATCCAAAGTCGATTGTGGAACATGAGTTTGCGAGAAAAAGAGCGCTAGAGGTGTATAGCAAGGCTCTGAAGAGTATTTCATAGTTTTTTCACGAAAGTTTTTTTTCACGCAAAGGCGCAAAGTAAATCAAGGCGCAAAGAGTCTCTACGTTTTCATTAAATTTCATGTCATTTTTTCTTCGCGTCTTTGCGTGAAAAAAATCACATGCCTGGATTAATTTGATTATATACGTCAATGAATTTATCAACTGCTTGTCGCCCGGTAGTTCCGAGTGACACAGAGTAGTTGTTAACATATAAATCGATGTGTTGTCGCATCACATGCTCTTCCATTTCCTGGGAGTGTTCCTTTACAAATGGTGGTAGATATGGATAGTTTTTAAAAGCATATTCGACGCTTTGCTGAATTTTTTCCGTTAACTTTTTTTGTATTCCTGCATCAATATCATTCCGGATCACGATGCCCCCGAGTGGAATCGGACAGCCGGTTTCGTTTTCCCAGTATTCGCCAAGGTCCATCAATTTGACGAGACCTTTATTCATATACGTGAACCGGTTTTCGTGAATGATAACGCCGGCATCTGCTTTGCCTTCTACTACCGCATTTTCGATGTCGGAGAATATCATAAATTTTTTTCGCTTTGCATTGGGAAACGCGAGTGAAAATAAAATATGCGCGCTTGTATTTTGACCAGGGATCGCGATGGTCATATTACCGATATCATTTAGCGGGATGTCCCTTTTGGCGATCAATAGCGGCCCGACTCCTTTTCCCAATGCGCCGCCGGAATCCAACAGGTTATATTGATGAAGAATGCGTGGTAAGACGCCGTAACTGATTTTGCTGACCAGTAGTTTTCCCTGCAAAGCCCATTCATTGAGTGTTTGCACATCTTCTAACATTAATTCAAATTCCAGTCCGTCCGTTTCAATTTTCTTGTTCACGAGCGCATCAAAAATAAAAGTGTCGTTTGGACAAGGGCTAAATCCTAAAGTAAGTTTCATCGTGCGTGGAAATTTTTTTGATCGTTTCGATCAGTCCATTGTTTAGTGTGTTGATTGATTCTTTGATGGTCCATTTTGATTTGTCCCTTTCGCCGATTTGATTTGAGACGCATCTCAATTGCAAGAAAGGTATTTTTTCATTCAGGCAAACAAAATGCAGCGCGGCGCCTTCCATGCTTTCAACAAACGGTGAATATTTTTGTTGATACCATTCGATTTTTGTTTTGTCGGTGGAAATTTCGTTGATGCTGATAGCGTTGACCTGGGCCATTCCGGTTAGTGCAAGTAGTTTTTCACGGGGATTTACAAGTACTCCGTTTGTAAATGGCCATTCATTTTGGTCCGCGAGTTTCAGGTCGAAAATATTTTTGAATGTATTGTTTTCAAAGACACCGATATCAGCTGCGACATCCTGTTTGATGGCGACCAGGGTATTGTTTTTGTCGTTTTCAAAACATCCGGCAATCCCGGCCTGGATGACGATGCCTGGTTTTTGCGTTTGAATTTGCGTAGCGAGAAAATAGGTTGCGGACATTAGTCCAATGCCACTGATCCCAAAACTGATATTTGCATGGTTTATTTGAAAACTTTCTGACTCGAAAAAACTTGCTGCGGGTTGTATTTCAAATTTTGTAGCGGCAACGACATGAATATGCATGCTGCAAATATCGGTAGAGTATGTTTCACGCAAAAGCACAAAGGCGAAAAAGGCGCAAAGACTGAATTCACCTTTGTGCTTTTGTGTCTCATTTAGGCCTTTGCGTGAAATACTCCTGATCCATTAACTTTGCGGAAATTTTTTACTGCAATGGTGTATTTGACACGCCTGGAACATTTTAACGCTGCGCATAAGTTGTATAACCCCGCCTGGAGCAAGGAGCAGAATGATGCAGTTTTTGGTAAATGTGCCAACGAAAACTGGCACGGTCACAACTATGAGTTGTACGTGACGATTAAGGGTGAGCCCGACCCGGATACCGGCTTTTTGTTTGATGTAAAAAAATTGAGTGAGATCATTAAGACGTCTGTTGTCGATAAACTGGATCATAAGAACCTCAATATGGATGTAGATTTTTTGCAGGGCAAGATGTGTTCCACCGAAAATCTCGCTATTGGAATCTGGCAACAATTAACCCCGGCGTTGCCAAAAGGAATTCAATTGCATTGTATCAAACTATACGAAACGCCAAGGATTTATGTAGAATATTTCGGCTAGGGATTATTGTTTCGATTTGATTTAAACAATAGAGGTGTAAGTTTGTTCTCCGTTTTTCAGGCACATCGTTCGTATAGATTTTGCGGATCAAACTGATACGTCATCTATCCGACTATCGAATACAAAGCACATGATTTAATTTCAACTCATGGATAAGAAAGTAGCCATTTTCAGGAAAGAACATTTTAACGCTGCTCATCGATTGTTTGTGCCCGAGTGGGACGATGCAAAGAATTACGAAGTGTTTGGCAAATGCAGCAACCCGAATTATCATGGTCATAATTATGACCTGGTGGTAAAGATTGTCGGAGTACCTGACCCTAAAACCGGCTACGTGATGAACCTGAAAACGCTGTCCGATATTATCCAGGAAAACGTATTAGACAGGTTTGATCATAAGAATCTGAATCTCGATACAACTTATTTTAAAGATCTCAATCCGACAGCAGAGAATATTGCAATTGTTATTTTCCAAATATTGAGGGAGAAGATTGATTCGCAGTTTGATCTTTTTGTTCGTTTGTATGAAACGGAGAGGAATTTTATAGAATACCCGGTGAAGTGAGGTGTATTTGGTTTTGCAAATCTTTTTAATTCAACGGTCATATTAAATCATAAGTCATGGGTTACAAAAAGGTAGATGAATACGATGAAAAGATCACAAGCGGATTAATAAGTAATTACAAACAGAGTTTATCACTGCTTGGTGAGAATGCAGACAGGGAAGGTTTGCAAAAAACTCCGGAACGCGTGGCGAAAGCGATGCAGTTCCTGACACAGGGATATCAACAGGATGCACATGCCATTCTAAACTCTGCCAAGTTTCATGAAGAGATCAGCGAGATGATCATTGTAAAGGATATCGAGATATACAGTTTGTGCGAACATCACATGCTTCCTTTTTTTGGTAAAGCACATGTCGCATATATTCCGAACGGTTGGATCACCGGCCTGAGCAAAATTGCAAGGGTTGTGGATGTATATGCGCGGCGTTTACAGGTACAGGAAAGATTGACAACCGAAATTCTTCACGCTATTCGTGATACGTTAAATCCCATGGGCGCGGCCGTTATTATCGAGGCTTCGCATCTGTGTATGATGATGCGCGGTGTACAGAAGCAAAATTCGGTAACGACCACTTCAGCGTTTTTTGGGCAGTTTGAAAAGAATGAAACAAGAAGTGAGTTTGTAAAATTGATTACGGCGAATTTGCATTAATACCTCAACGATTTTTTTCACGCAAAGGCGCAAAGAATCTGCCATTCAGGAATTCTTTGCGCCTTGATTTTCTTTGCGCCTTTGCGTGAAACCAAAACTTCGAATTTGACAATTCGTTTCTGGTTATGATTTTGTTTCACACCAAGACACAAAGGAAAGAAAGAATTGCCCGTGATTCCTTTGCGCCTTTGCGCCTTTGCGAGAAATATTCTCTCGCAAAGGCGCAAAGGCGCAAAGAGAAAACTCAAATCTTTTTATTCCTTGTGTCGAAGTTTTGTTTCACACAAGACACAAAGGCTTACTTTGCACCTTTGCGTGAAATATCCAAGAACTAAAGTTTTCTTTGTCGAATCCTCTCTTTGTGGCATATTTGTTTCGTAAAAGTACTGACTATGAAGCACGCGTATGTCTTTCCGGGACAAGGATCTCAGTTCGCCGGAATGGGAGAGGAACATTATACAAAAAGCGTTTTTGCCAAAAAATTATATGAGCAGGCGAATGAAATCGCAGGCTTCCGCATTTCTGATATCATGTTCAACGGAAGCGAAGAGGATTTGAAAGAGACAAAAGTTACCCAACCCGCCGTTTTTCTTCACTCTGTTATGGCCTTTAAAAGTATTGAGAATGTTAAGCCAGATATGGTTGCAGGACATTCGCTTGGAGAATTTTCTGCGCTTGTTGCCAATGGCGTGTTGAGTTTTGAAGATGCGATGCAATTAGTCATCATCCGCGCGGAAGCCATGCAGAAAGCCTGCGAAATGGTTCCATCCACGATGGCGGCTGTTTTGATGCTTGATGATGAAGTCGTCGAAAAAATTTGTAACGAAGTGCAAACAGAAACGGGCGAGATCGTTGTTCCGGCAAATTATAATTGCCCGGGTCAACTCGTGATCAGTGGTTCAAAGAAAGCTGTCGAGATTGCCTGTGAAAGAATGAAAGCAGCCGGTGCAAAACGTGCGATGGTGTTGCCGGTTGGCGGCGCGTTTCATTCTCCGTTAATGGCCCCTGCACGCGAAGAATTAAAAACGACAATTGAAAAGACTACTTTTTATAACCCTACTTGTCCCGTATATCAAAACGTGGCAGCTAAAGCAATCGTCGATAAAGAAGAGATCAAAAAGAATCTTATTGAGCAATTGACGGGTGCCGTGCGATGGACACAAAGTGTGCAAACGATGATTGCTGATGGGGCATCTCATTTTACAGAAGTTGGCCCGGGAAAAGTATTGCAAGGTTTGATTTTAAAAATCAATAAGACGGTTGAGGTTGATGGGGTTGCCTAATCGTATTTACGATTACACAATATTGGCCTTTGTGGTACAT